>Ga0213835_100832_pt1 | contig 24078 bp, 18 predicted proteins | sample SWPATP01_FD_160576 | JGI IMG/M metagenome (GOLD analysis project Ga0213835, IMG submission 160576) | Coastal seawater microbial communities from Marineland, Florida, United States - SWPA TP0 #1 | ecosystem: Environmental > Aquatic > Marine > Coastal | place: USA: Florida | collected 2016-08-05 | reverse complement strand
CAGTTACTCTCTGATATATTAAGTGCATTAGGCATTATCTGTTAATTTATTGTTGAGTGTTTAGCATATTTTCTAATTTGTCGATTTTTTCTGATAATTCCTGAATTGCCGCAATCACTAATGGTATTAGTTTGTCATACATGATTGTTAAGTAATCTATTTTTTTGTCGTCAACTTCAGGACTATCTGTATGGTGAGTAACATTTGAGTAACTAGGCATAGTTATCGGGTTGAGTAATAGCTCGCTATCGCTGTCAGGATAAGGGTTTATAGTTAACACACTCTGACGGAACCCAAGCGTCTATATAGCCTACAACCCCTATTCTACCGTTACTTAGGTGTTACTCAAAGCCATAACAGGATCCATCAATCTGTAGCCATAAAATAACCCCTAGGGGTTTAGTCTAGGGGTGTTAATTTATGAAAGGTTGACGATTAGATTAATCTATCTGATAGATAACTCTGAGAAATGCCTTAGCTTCTGGAGTGTCAACATCAAACCCTAACGCTGTTAACCGTTCTATGGCTACGTTCAATGGTATAGGTAACTTAGAAACCCCTTTGAGGACTTCTAAGGTAGCGTCAATCCCTTCTGTTTTATATTTACTCTCGTTGACGATTGCGCTATGACCCATAAGTCTAGCTCGTAACTCGATAGGTAGTCCATACTTTTCACCTAACAGGTTGTACAGTCTACGAAAAGCATATTTTTGAGTTACCGGGCATTTCATAGAGGAAATTTTTTGACTAAACAAGGCCTCAAATCCTGTAACTATGCTTTTGGGTTTACTGCCTTTTTTAGGGGTGTACTGAGGCAATAAAGGCCTTTTTAATTCCAGGAACTCAAACATATCAAGGCTAGGTATTGGAGCTACAATCCTTCCCCCTGTTTTTATACTCACTTTCCGACCTTCTGCGTCAGTAAAATAAGTGTAATCTCCTAATACCAAGTAATTGTCTTGATTATCAGGGTCTGATAGTGCTTTGATGATTACACCATCTTCAGTTACAAATGGCTTAGTTAGATTAACGGCGGCGGCTATTTAAGTTGGCCTCAGTCCGTACATTACTGTCATACCAGTCACCCATAACCAGTTATGCCGGGATGATTGATGTTGGTGGCCTTTAATAGTATAGGCTTCCTGTTTGGCGCTATACCACCAATCTTTAAAGGCATCGATACCTATCCGTTGTTTCTTTTTGAATTGCGTTTGTTTGGGGTCAATAGGTTCAAGCTTTTTAAGTAAATGGTCTTTGTTAGGTGATTTCTCGGCTATGGCTTTTAAAATGTAGTAACGTTCCTTGAAAGTTTTGGAGCCTACTAATTGTTCTCCATTCTGCAAGGGAATATATAGCATAGCCTTGAAACTCTCCCAGCTAGGATATTCATCCCAGTTAGGGAACAGCCTGAAATATGCCCCTTTAGTAGTGTCGTAAGACGCTAAGTCGCTAGCGATATCGCGAGAACGCTTCCGTCCTGTGTTGCGGTTGTACCCGGCAAAATACTCATCCTCTAGTTGTTGGAATATTTCCCGATAGGCTATCAGATTATCCTCAATCTGGTTCTTTCCTAAGATAGTCGCATCGTACCAATCCCAAAATTCACTAGCGCTAGTGATAGTCCCTAGGGCTTCAGATACCAATTTAGCTTTCTTGACCCCGTCTATCACCCCTTCTGGAGTACACTCAAGGTTAGCCGTTTTGGGTAGTCGTTTTCCGGTTGGTGGTTGCTTAAACTGCAATAGCAGATTGTACCTAGTCCCGGTCTTTTGAAGTTTGAGAGTTACCCCTTTGGGACATTCCCCCTTAAAATCCTGATAAGCTTTCATGAACCTAGTGTAATTGTCGTCATAGTTGCCCTTTCCCCCTACTGTAGGGGTATCAGTAGCGTTACTCATTTTTTACTCACTTGTTATCCTGTTATGGCTTTGAGTAACACCTAAGTAACGGTAGAATAGGGGTTGTAGGCTATATAGACGCTTGGGTTCCGGCGGATAGATTCTGACCTGGCTCCGTTGCGAACCAACTCGATCGCCCCATTAGGATTATAATACGATTAGACGTGATAGGTAGATGTCCATTTTCCTGGCATCGAGCCCCTCAAGGGACGCGGCAAATCTATGTATCCAGACACTCAAAAAAGGGGGGAGTTCGCGGGACTTATACCCGTCCGAACAAAACACAAGTTAAAATAACAAACACTGCCCGCCGCTAGGCGGAAAGGGGGCGGATTCGGGGGGTCTAGGGCCTAAATAACTACTGGTGCGGAAATCTGACTCATCCCAATTGAGCAATATCGCGCTGGGTATTTAGGTTAAATTTAAATCATGCCGGATAGGTTTGTATGGATAGGTTTGAGTCAATCACCCGACAGATTGAACGACTTCGGGGTCATACTCGCCATTTATCATCGCGAGGAGGGACGGCTGAAGTGGTAAATCAAGGGACAAATAAGCAAAAATCCAGGGCGATCGCATTGAAGAACTCAGAAACTCAGGCGGGAAACGGTAACAGTTCCCCCACCGGAAAAAGGCGATCGTCTCAAATCAGTTATCCCGTCCTGTGGGTAATAGCAATTAGCACCCTCACAGGTGTCATGGGGGTTCGCTTTTATAACCAACCCAGATTATCAGTCGGCAGATATGCTCCTGAAGCCTTTATCGCTCCCGCTGATGCCAGCATTGAAGATCTAAAAACCACCGAAGAAAAGCGCCGAGCCGCTCAAATTGGCGAGATATCGGTTCTGGTTATCGATCCGACTATTGACCGGGAAATTCGGCAAAACCTCGAATCAGTATTTGATCAAATTAACACCATTCGAGAACTAGCTGGACCTCTTCCCTATGTCAATACTGGCATTGTCTCCACAGATGTCCAGAGCCATATTCGCCAGCTACCACAACGACAATGGCAAGAGTTGATTACCAAAGTTAATCAGACCCCTAGTTTAGAAACCACCGACGAACCGGAAACCGTCACGGTCGATAAATCTAATATCCAAAAGTTTAAGAGTAAATTGGAGCAGGAAAGACAGCAACGTAAGGCTTATTTACAACTGTCTCAATACCGCAACCGAGTTGACGAGGAAGTTTTTTCAGATTTAATCGCGGAAATCTCAAATGCTCGTCGCAGCTATGCCCAAGCGGTTGATTTACTCTCCGAACAACAGACCTCAGAAGCTAGAGACTTATATGATACCACTGTATTAAACTGGTCTGATCCACTGTGGCAAGAGACCCAATTTAGCATTTTACAGATAGCTAGACAAATGCTATCCCAAGGTATCGCTCTAGGTTTACCTAATGACATTATCAGACAAGCTGCCAGTCTCCATATTAACGGTGTAATTCCCCCAGAATCCCAAGGCTTTGCTCATACGGTTTTAAGTAGATATCTGCGGCCTAATTTGATTAAAGATCCCGTGGCTACCCGACGACGAGCCGAATTAGCTGCCCAAAAAGTTGAAACCGTGGTGGTGAATGTCAATAAAGGTGATGTGATTATCCAACCAGGTGAGACGATCACTCAGCGGGAATTTGTCATCCTTGACTATTTTGGGAAGAGTGAACGGGGGATTAATTGGAGAGGCTTAATGGGGTTTGTCTGCTTAGTGACAGTCTCCATTTTGATTGTGCTTGTGGTGCAAAAAAAATTCCGTCCGGGTTTGCGCCGACGAGATTACATTCTGTTATTGATTTTGAGTCTCAGCACTCCCGTTTTATTGCTGTTAAAAATACCAGCTACTAATTTGCCAGCGGTGGGGTTATTAATTGGGAGTTTTTATGGCTCTGCAGTCGGTGTTACTGTGGTAACTATGCTCTCAATAATGCTGCCTATTGGTATGGAAATTGAGACCATTTCCCTGGTGGCTAGTGCCGCTGGTGGTCTGGTGGGTAGTTTAATGGCTGGGAAGTTGCGATCGCGTGAAGAATTAGCCCTCCTCGGTGGGGTGGTAGGTGTCACTAAAGGGCTAGTGTATTTAATCGCTACCCTGATGATAAGTTCTACTGCTACTGTGATTTTTCATGTGCTGCTGGGGGCGGTCACTCTCAAGGTTTTTGAAGGTTTGGCTTGGAGTATTGTAGCTTTAGGATTAAGCCCCTATTTAGAGCACGTTTTTGACCTAATTACACCCATACGATTAGCAGAATTAGCTAATCCTAATCGCCCCCTACTGAAAAGATTAGCCACAGAAGCCCCTGGCACTTTTCAGCATACCATGTTTGTGGCTACTTTAGCAGAATCCGCCGCCAGCGCCCTAGGCTGTAATGTGGAACTGGTACGCACGGGAACCCTGTACCATGATATTGGTAAAATGCACGACCCCCTAGGATTTATTGAAAATCAGATGGGTGGTCCGAATAAACATGATGAAATTGACGACCCCACAGAAAGCGCTCGCATTATTAAAAAGCACGTCAGCGAGGGGTTAGTTATGGCTCGTAAATGTCGCTTACCTAAAGCTATTCAGGCTTTTATTCCCGAACATCAGGGAGAAATGTTGATTGCTTATTTTTATTATGCAGCCCAACAGCGAGCTCAAAAAGATGATAGCATTGTGGTTAAGGAAGAGGATTTTCGCTATGATGGACCTATCCCCCAATCTAGGGAAACTGGTATTGTGATGTTAGCAGATTCCTGTGAGGCGGCATTGCGATCGCTTAAAGATGCTACCCACGAAGAAGCCCTACAAATGGTTAATAAAATTCTGCGCGCTCGGTGGCAAGATAATCAATTAGTAGATTCGGGATTAACACGGGAAGATATGGCGAAAATCGCCGAAATTTTCGTCCGGGTCTGGGAACAAGTTAACCATAAACGTATCACTTACCCTAAAGGTGTTTTCTCATCAAGATAATGGATATTTGACAAATGTTTTCCCAAGTGTATTATTTACTATGTTCTCAACAGGATGGTCAATATGTAGCCGCTCATCCTAACCCCGATTTACCAGAAAGCTATGTGCTGCTATTTGCCGAACATTTTGAAGCCCTTAGCTACCTGAACCAACATGGCGCAGAAGTTAGCGATCGCTTTACCGTTGAATCTATATCAGGTTCTCAAATTAAAAGCATTGTTCAACGTTGGGGATTTTCTGGGTTGGGGATGGTAAAAGACCCCCTGATTCCCACCATTGAATTTTTATCCATTCAACCGGGATAATTATAACCGCTCCCTGGGGTATCTCCTCTGACTGCATTTCACAGATGCCATGGAGCCCTCAATGTGCCAAAATAATCCCAGAGAGTTCTATGATCATCAACAGCGCGGAGTTAAACTGTGGAGTCCCGATATAATCCTGCATCCATCGAACAGAAGTGGCAAAACACATGGGCTGAACAGGGGTTGTACCAAACCCATCAAGACCCCAATAAACCCAAATTTTATGCCCTATCCATGTTTCCCTATCCATCGGGAAGCCTACACATGGGTCATGTCCGTAACTATACCATTACTGACGTGATTGCCCGACTCAAGCGGATGCAAGGATATCGCGTCCTACACCCCATGGGATGGGATGCTTTTGGACTACCAGCGGAAAATGCAGCTATTGATCGCGGTATCCCTCCCCAGACCTGGACCTATCAAAACATAGCCCAAATGCGCGAACAACTCCAACGGCTGGGATTTTCCATTGATTGGGATGCCGAAGTAACCACCTGTTCCCCGGAATATTATCGCTGGACTCAGTGGATTTTTCTGCAATTTTTCCAAGCCGGACTCGCCTACCAAAAAGAATCGGCCGTTAACTGGGACCCCATCGACCAAACCGTATTAGCTAACGAACAAGTTGATAATGAGGGGCGTTCCTGGCGCTCTGGTGCTATAGTAGAACGGAAATTATTGCGCCAGTGGTTTCTCAAAATTACCGACTACGCCGAAGAACTCCTCAATGACCTGGAAAAACTCCCCGGTTGGCCAGAACGAGTGAAACTGATGCAGGCTAACTGGATTGGTAAATCAGTGGGGGCGCGTTTAGATTTCCCCATTGTGGGAGTTGATGATCAAATCTCTGTGTTTACCACCCGTCCTGATACGGTCTATGGGGTGACTTACGTTGTTCTCGCCCCAGAACACCCCTTAGTCGCCCAAGTTACCACCCCCGACCGTAAGGCTGAGGTAGAAGGGTTTATTAAACAAGTGACCGCTGAAAGCGAAATGGAACGCACCGCTGAGGATAAACCCAAGCGCGGCATTCCCACGGGTGGAAAAGCTATCAATCCTTTTACTAAAAAAGAGGTTCCTATTTGGATTGCAGATTATGTCCTGTATGAATACGGAACTGGGGCGGTGATGGGGGTTCCCGCCCATGATGTCAGGGATTTTGCCTTTGCTACTCAATACAATTTGCCCATTCGTCAGGTGATTGTTCCTGATGATGCTGATAACGATAATGACCCGGATGATGAGGTGAAGCAAGCCTACACGGAACCGGGAATTATGGTAAACTCAGGGCCTTTTAGCGGCGAACACTCTAGCCACGGTAAACAGGCGGTGATTGAGTATGCGGAAGATGAAGGCTATGGGGAAGGAAGGGTTCAATATCGCCTCCGGGATTGGTTGATTTCTCGTCAACGCTATTGGGGTTGTCCAATTCCGATTATTCATTGTCCTGACTGTGGGGCGGTTCCGGTTCCTGATGCGGATTTACCTGTGAAATTGCCGGAAAATGTGGAATTTAGCGGCCGTGGTCCGTCTCCGTTGGCAAGTTTGGAAGATTGGGTTAATGTTCCCTGTCCGAGTTGTGGCACGCCAGCGAAGCGGGAAACTGACACTATGGATACGTTTATTGATTCTTCCTGGTATTTCCTGCGCTATCCTGATGCTCAAAATGCTGACCAGGTTTTTGATTTAAGCAAAACTAACGATTGGATGCCTGTTGATCAGTATGTGGGGGGAATTGAACACGCGATTCTACATTTGTTGTATTCCCGCTTTTTTACGAAGGTATTACGCGATCGCAATTTATTAAAGTTTGATGAACCTTTCCAGCGCTTACTAACCCAGGGTATGGTGCAGGGGATTACTTATAAAAACCCGAAAACTGGTAAATATATCCCCCCTGATAAGGTGAACACCAATGAACCTAAAGACCCGGAAACAGGCGATCGCTTGCAGGTTTTCTTTGAGAAAATGTCGAAATCCAAATATAATGGAGTTGATCCATTATTAGTAATGGAAAAATATGGCGCAGACACCGCGCGTATGTTTATCCTCTTTAAAGCACCCCCAGAAAAGGATTTAGAATGGGATGATGCCGATGTAGAAGGACAATTTAGGTTCCTGAATCGGGTATGGCGGTTAGTTACCGAATTTGCGGCTAATCACTCTGTTAGTAGCACTAAATCAACTCCTGAGAATCTGAATAAAGCTGAAAAAGATCTGCGCCGCGCTATCAATAATGCTATTAAAGAAGTTACGGAGGATTTAGAGGGGGATTACCAATTTAATACGGCGGTATCGGAAATGATGAAATTGAGTAACGCCCTATCTGATGCTACCCCCATTCAAGACTCGCCTATTTATCAGGAAGGAATCGATACTCTGTTAAAACTTCTGGCTCCTTTTAGTCCCCATATTACTGAGGATTTGTGGCATCAAATTGGTCATGGTGATTCGGTACATTTACAATCTTGGCCGACTTTTGACCCCAGTGCTTTGGTGGTGGATGAAATCACTTTAGTAATTCAAATTAATGGCAAAACTCGCGGCACTATTCAGGTGGCTAGTGGGGCGGATAAATCCACTTTGGAACAACTAGCCAAAGACTCAGAAATTGCTCAACGACACCTGGAGGGTAAGCAGCTACGCAAGGTAATTGTTGTACCTGGTAAGTTGGTTAATTTTGTGGTGGGTTAATTTACCATTTGATGATGTTTGGTAGGGTGTGTCAGAACCAGGCTATATGAATCCTCACCGAACAATTATCGGCGCTACGCACCTCAATCAATTATCTCTAATGATGATTTTAGTAGGGTGCGTCAGAACCAGGCTATATGAATCCTCAACGAATAATTATCGGCGCTACGCACCTCAATCAATTATCTCTAATGATGATTTTAGTAGGGTGCGTCAGAACCAGGCTATATGAATCCTCACCGAACAATTATCGGCGCTACGCACCTCAATCAATTATCAGGTGTTCAGGATAATTCTCGGTCTGTGGTGCGTCGGTCTGTGGTGCGTCAGAAATCAATTATCAGGTATTAAGAATAATTCTCGGTCTGTGGTGCGTCAGAAATCAATTATCCGGTATTAAGGATAATTCTCGGTGTCTGACGCACCCTACGGTATGATTAGGTCTGTGGTGCGTCAGAAATCAATTATCCGGTATTAAGAATAATTCTCGGTGTCTGACGCACCCTACGGTATGATTAGGTCTGTGGTGCGTCAGAAATTAATTATCCGGTATTAAGAATAATTCTCGGTCTGTGGTGCGTCAGAAATCAATTATCCGGTATTAAGGATAATTCTCGGTCTGTGGTGCGTCAGAAATCAATTATCCGGTATTAAGGATAATTCTCGGTCTGTGGTGCGTCAGAAATCAATTATCCGGTATTAAGGATAATTCTCGGTGTCTGACGCACCCTACGGTATGATTAGGTCTGTGGTGCGTCAGAAATTAATTATCCGGTATTAAGAATAATTCTCGGTCTGTGGTGCGTCAGAAATTAATTATCCGGTATTAAGGATAATTCTCGGTCTGTGGTGCGTCAGAAATTAATTATCGGGTATTAAGGATAATTCTCGGTCTGTGGTGCGTCAGAAATCAATTATCGGGTATTAAGGATAATTCTCGGTGTCTGACGCACCCTACGGTATGATTAGGTCTGTGGTGCGTCAGAAATTAATTATCCGGTATTAAGAATAATTCTCGGTCTGTGGTGCGTCAGAAATCAATTATCAGGTATTAAGGATAATTCTCGATGTCTGACGCACCCTACGGTATGATTGGCTGGGGGTTAAAAGCGGATTTTGTTTTTCATAAAATGCCCGAAAAGTCCGAAACAAAGGGCAATTTCTGCGACAATAATTTGATTGCCAAAATGGTGATGGCGTTGGGGGGAATGATAATGAATTTGGCTGATGGCATTTAAGTCAATAATACGATCGCTTATGGGAATCATCAACTTATCCCAGTGGCTACCTTCGCCAATTTCTACAGCCCAACTACCCATGACTGAGTAATCAGGTTCAAACAAAAATAAACCGTTTTCGTCTGTGAGTCCTTTGGTCTCGGGTAAATTGGAGTCGGCGGGAGGATGCACGACTACATCGGCATTATAAAAGGCTTCTCCGGTACTGAATACGGCCTCGATTTCTAGGGCTTCCCCTTGTAGATGATAGTTGGTGAGTACGCTATGGGCTAAGGCATCTCCGGGAAAACCTAGGAGACTAATAAAAATGGCGATCGCTACCAAAAACTGTTTAAATTTCATCGGATTTTCAGACTACTAAAATTGACTAATTGGCACTACTGATATCGGTCGTTTTATGCGAAGGAGTTGGCTGAGATAAATGTTAAACCAATGCCAATCAAAACGACAAGGAAGGCACTTACAATAGATAACTTCTGCAAAATTATCTGATTTTCTGGGAACTTTTCTAGCCACTGACCAGCATAAACGGCTACTAAGCCTAAACCGACCAGGACTAATGCTAACCCTAGACTAAAGCCGCCCACTAGAAATAATCCATAGACGATCTGGTGTAGGGCTACTGCACTTAATAACAGAACAAGTGCTGTAGGGCAAGGAACTAACCCGCCAGCAATCCCTAATTTAATCAGGGATGATACACTACTTGAGGTGTGACTGTGGCTGTGACTGTGGCTGTGGCTGTGACTGTGGCTGTGACTGTGGCTGTGACTGTGGCTGTGGCTGTGGGAATTTAATCTTTTTCTGAGTAGGTCTAAGCCAATGAGACAAATGGCGAATCCACTAAAACCACTCAGTAGGGGATACAATTGTTCTGGTAAGATATATTGGGAAGCAAATAGGGCGATCGCACCTAAGACAAAAACACTGAGGGTGTGGGTGGCTGTGGTGGTGACTCCTAGTAAAATTGCTTGTTGGGGGGTTCCCTTGCTGCCGATTAAATAGGCACTTACTAGGGTTTTACCATGTCCTGGGGATAAGGCATGAATTGCACCCAGACCAAAGGCAATGGCTACGCCTAACCCAATTGTAGTTAAATTCGGATCGGATGTAAGCAGATTCACCAGATCGGCGCTATGGTTGAGATGGGCGAAAATTAGATTGGCTGTCATGTTAACAGTGATATGCTATAGGTCTGATTTGACGGTTAGTGTTGAGATTACACCAGTAAAAAATTATAAACTGTCGTTGATGGATTTGGGGTCAAGTTTGAGGGTGAGTTTTTGGTGATTGCTTATAACCATGATTAATTTTCCCTAATAGTGAGGATTTACAGGTGATTAAATAACGGGGATTTACGGGACTATTTTAAGGTTCTGATAGTCACCACCTGGGGAGGTGTAGCATCTGGGGGATAGCGGAAATCTAGCCGAACTAAACGGGTTTCTTGTGGCTTCAGCTTGAGAGTTAGTAGGGGTTCAACAATTTGTCCGCGACGATGCCATAAATGCAGATATTTAGTATTTTCCACAGAGCGATCGTCGTGATATTGTAGGCGGACGGTGCCGCGAAAATAGGGGAAATCCCAGGGAGGTTGTCGGAACATCAACCCGCCTTGGGATAGGTTTTCTTCCTTTTGAGGAGTTTCTAAAGTAATGGTGACTACCTGTTGAGTATCTGTAGGATTAAACAGGGGAGTAGTTAGATCATAATGAACGCCATAATTACCATGGGATTGATAAGCAGTATCAGGATAGCGAACGGCTAATTCGGCGGCTTGAATTTGACGGGTTCCCAAGGTGCCGCTTCGGATGGTACTAATTACATAAGAAATGGCTTTTCCGGGTTCAGGAATAGTTAGGTAGTTAGCGGCTTCATCAACTAAATCGGCTTGCCATTTAGAACCCTTTTGTACTCCAGCGACTCGACTATAAACTAACTGACCAGTGGTTTGTTCGGGTGGAGTTGGTAAGCGATCGCGAGGCTGTGCTAAACCGCCATTATGGAGGAGATTTTGCCATTCTATTAATTCTGGCGATCGCTCCTTACCATCAGGGGACATCTTGGCATACATTGCCAAACTTGCCACATATACATGAGAAGGAGTGGGAGCAGTGCCACTGGTGGTACAATTGAGGCGCATAAAAGTCGATCGCCCATTGACCGGACGTTCCAAGCCTTTAACCGGAATTGGATGATTTAACAACATCCGCATTTCGCCGGGGGGAATTTCTAACTGAGAGGGAAAATCGGCTAGTCGGGTTCCCCGCATCACGGCATCAACGGCGCGAATACCGGGCCCAGAATAGACATTTCCCTGGGAATTATCAGCCATGGGCGGTTTCTCCTGAAAAGGGGCATCAGGTTCCAACAAATAACTCGCCACCGCCGGAATATGCACCCTCACAGGCTCGTTATGGGGGTTGTAGACCAAAATACCTATATAGAGGGTTTTGGACTCTGGTGGCGTATGTACGAAGTGATGGGCGAACAATTCAAACTCACCCCCCAGAGGATAATCAAGATGGGCTTCTGGGACAGCCTTACCATGAGGGGGAAATGTGGATAGCAAAATTCCCTCCTGCTTCACCCACTCCGGGCTGTTACTATTAAACATTGGGATATCGTCCAAAGCGCCGGGGAGAGGTCGCACTTCCCCCGGTTGAATGGCGACTGAATGTTCCCCTTGGGGGTTCAGAGCAGCCAATAGGGGGTTTTTAGGGGACTTCCAGGTTAATGATTGGGTAGTTACCTGGCTTTTCACCGGAACTACCACGGACACCCGAAACAAGATCCCCGCCAAAGCGCCGCCTAAAGCTGCGAGTGCGACAATGAAAATAGAGGTGATGAGATTGAAAACTCGATCCTTCATTTATCCTGAGATTTTTAGAGTTCCAAATTGTTAATTGATTATGTCCTATTCACCACAATTCCTGAGCGGCAGCGAAATTCGTCAGAAATTCCTCAATTTCTACGCCGAACGTCAGCATAAAATTATGCCTAGTGCTTCTTTGGTCCCAGAAGATCCTACGGTCCTGCTCACTATCGCGGGAATGCTACAGTTTAAACCGATATTTCTAGGACAGCGACCCAGGGAAGTTAACCGCGCCACTACGTCCCAGAAATGTATCCGCACCAATGATATTGAAAATGTAGGACGCACGGCGCGCCATCATACTTTTTTTGAGATGTTGGGTAATTTCAGCTTTGGAGACTATTTTAAAGAACAAGCGATCGCTTGGGGATGGGAAATTTCTACGGAGGTATTCGGACTGCCGCCAGAACGTTTAATTGTTAGTGTATTTAAGGAGGATGACGAAGCGTTTGCGATTTGGCGAGATCAAATTGGCATCCCTCCCCACCGCATTCAACGTATGGGTGAAGAAGATAACTTTTGGAAATCTGGACCGACGGGACCCTGTGGCCCCTGTTCGGAGATTTATTATGATTTCCACCCAGAAAGAGGGGATGACCACATCGACTTAGAAGATGATAGCCGATTTATTGAATTTTACAACCTGGTTTTTATGCAATATAACCGGGATGCTGATGGCAACCTGACCCCTTTACAAAATCAGAATATTGACACGGGTATGGGGTTAGAAAGAATGGCGCAAATTCTGCAATGTGTGCCAAACAACTACGAAACTGATCTGATTTTCCCGATTATTAAAACGGCGGCGGATCTGGCGGGTATTGATTACGCTAAAAGTGATAATAAAACTAAGGTTTCTCTGAAGGTGATTGGAGACCATCTGCGGGCGGTGGTTCATCTGATTGCTGATGGGGTAACGGCTTCTAATGTGGGGCGGGGTTATATTCTGCGGCGCTTAATTCGGCGGGTAGTACGTCATGGGCGCTTGATTGGTATCAGGGGGGAATTTACTACGCAAGTGGCGGAAACGGCGATTAGTTTATCCCAAGATGTTTACCCGAATACCCGTGAACGGGAAAGGGTGATTAAGGGGGAATTGCAACGGGAAGAATCGCGGTTTTTGGAGACTTTGGAAAGAGGAGAGAAACTGCTGGCAGAATTGTTGGAAAAACAGCCCGAGCAAATTTCGGGTCAGGATGCTTTTGTTCTCTATGATACCTATGGCTTCCCCCTAGAATTAACTCAGGAAATAGCTGAGGAAAATGGTTTGACTGTTGATGTGGAGGGTTTTGAGGCGGAAATGTCTGCCCAAAGAAAGCGATCGCAAGCAGCCCATGAAACTATTGATTTAACTGTTCAGGGTAGTTTGGATAAGTTGGCGGAACAGATACACCCGACAGCATTTTTGGGCTATGATTTCCCGGACTCTGAGGCGACGGTGGAAGCGGTTTTAATTGCTGGTAAATCGGTGACGGAAGCGGTGGCGGGAAGTGAGGTGCAAATTGTGCTTGACCAAACTCCTTTTTATGGGGAGTCTGGGGGACAAATTGGCGATCGCGGTTATTTGACTACTTCTGATGTGATTGTCCGGGTTGATGATGTTAAAAAAGATTCGGATATTTTTATTCACTTTGGTAGGGTGGAAAGGGGAACTTTAACTGCGGGAATTACTGTTAATGCACGCATTGACCGCGCTTGTCGTCGTCGCGCGCAGGCTAATCATACGGCTACTCATTTATTGCAAGCGGCGCTCAAATTGATTGTTGATCCTGGTATTTCTCAGGCGGGTTCTTTGGTGGCTTTTGACCGCCTACGGTTCGATTTTAACTGTCCTCGTGCTTTGACAACTGAGGAGTTACAACAAGTGGAAAATCAGGTGAATAGTTGGATCGCGGAAGCACACCCGGCGACGGTGACACAAATGGCTTTAGAGGAGGCTAAAAATAAGGGGGCGATCGCTATGTTTGGCGAAAAATATGCGGCGGTGGTGCGGGTGGTTGATTACCCGGGTGTATCTATGGAGTTGTGCGGCGGAACTCATGTGACTAATACGGCGGAAATTGGATTATTTAAGATAGTTTCGGAAACGGGAATTGCGGCGGGTATTCGGCGCATTGAAGCTGTAGCCGGACAGTCGGTTTTGGATTATTTGAATGTCCGAGATACGGTGGTTAAAGAATTGAGCGATCGCTTGAAAGCTAAACCGGAGGAATTACCAGAAAGATTCACTAATTTACAGGCGGAGTTAAAAACGACTCAGAAACAGTTGGAAGCTGTGAAAGCAGAGTTGGCGATCGCACAGTCTGACCAATTATTATCTACTGCTGAAAGGGTGGGAGATTTGCCAATTTTGGTGGCGGAACTTCCCGGAGTTGACGGAGAGTCCCTGAAAACGGCGGCGGAACGTTTACAGCAGAAATTAGGTGAAAGTGCGGTGGTTTTGGGGTCGGTAAGTGATGGTAAGGTTAGCCTGGTGGCGGCTTTTAGTCCGGTGGTAATTAAGGATAAGAAGTTGCAGGCTGGTAAGTTTATAGGGGCGATCGCTAAATTATGCGGCGGTGGCGGTGGCGGTCGTCCGAATTTAGCCCAAGCTGGCGGACGCGACCCTAGTAAATTACCGGAGGCTTTATCAACAGCAAAATCTCAGTTAATTGAGGCATTGAAATAGTTATTTAATCAGGTGGGTAAAATGCCCACCTTTTTTAGGGCTACAGGTTCAACAAAAATTAATCAAGATAACTAATTAAGTGCCTAAATTTGTGTTATAATTGGCTGCCATAATTTACCGATAAAGTCAAACCATGAAAATCAATCAACTAGAATATTACGATGAAGAATATCAATGGAGACTTGCACCCATAGATTTATTAGAAAATTGTAACCTACTGGTGGGGGTGTCTGGCGCTGGAAAAACAAGAATATTAAAATCTATCTATAGTTTAAAAGCCATAGCCAATGGCGCGTCTTTAAATGGCGTTAGCTGGAGTGTTAGTTTCTCCACCAAAGACAATCATCAATATCTGTGGACTGGTAAATTTCAAACCAAAGAAAATTTAACCCCTATTGATAGTGATTCTGAGAAAGAAGAATCGGTTAGAATTCTTGAAGAAACTCTACAATTAAATGAAAATATCATTGTGGAGAGAACACCAGAACAGATAATTTTTCAGGGAGTCAAAACCCCTAAGTTATCGCCTTTTGAGAGCGTCATTGAATTATTAAAGGAAGAAGATATTATTATTCCAATTAAAGAAGAACTAGACAAAATTATATTTACTGATTCAGAACGTGATTTTGATAAAATATGGAGATTGCCAGTATCTGTCTTTAAAAAGCATGAAAATGCGTCTTTGTCATTTCTAAAGGAAAGTGATTTACCTATTTTTATTAAATTGGCTATTCTTTATAGAATACTGCCCGAAGAGTTTGCCAAAATCAAAAAAACTTTTATCAGTATCTTTAATAATGTCGAAGATATCCAAGTCGAAACTTTAAAAGATGAGGATATTCCTATGGCATTATCCCGATTATTACAAGAGGCTACGATTGTTAGTATCAAAGAAAAAGGAGTCGAAAAATGGATTGATAATATTTCATCAGGAATGTTTAAAACGTTGATGTATATAAGTGAATTATATTTGTCTCCTAATGATGGCGTGATTCTGATTGATGAATTTGAGAATAGTTTAGGAGTTAATTGCATTGATCGGGTCACGGAGTTAATTTTAACGGATAGACAATCTCAATTTATTCTGACCAGCCATCACCCTTATATCATTAATAATATCAGTCCTGCATATTGGAAAATAGTCACTCGTAAAGGGGGTTTAGTGACTGTGAAAAGTGCCAAAGATTTTCATATAACAGAATCGAGACAAAAGGCTTTTATTGATTTAATCAATGTGCTGCAAGATGAACAAGAAGATGAGGAAGATTAATGAATATTTACTTCTTAGTAGAGGGAAATAGCACGGAAAAAAAAATTTATCCCAAATGGCTGTCATATTTAGTTCCTGAATTAACTAGAGTTAAATATCATGACCACGTTCAAAAGAATAATTATTATCTGATAAGTGGAGAAGGCTATCCGGCTATTTTGCATGATGGTCTTGATAACGCTATTGACAAAATTCGGGAAACCAACAATTATGATTATTTAGTGATTTGTGTGGATGCTGATGAAGAAACTGTGGATGCAAGATTAAATGATGTTCAAAAAAAGAGCCAAGATCGAAATATAGGCAATACTAAAATTAAAATTATTGTGCAAAATCGTTGTATAGAGACTTGGTTATTGGGAAATCGCAAAATTTTTGATTCCCGACAACCTTTAGAATCTCCATTATTAGATTATGTGAATTATTATGATGTTTCTCAAGATGATCCGGAAGCTATGGGTAGCTATAATAATAAAAATCATGCTGAGTTTCACGGTGAATATTTAAAAGAAATTTTCCGAGCCAAAAATATATGCTACACTAAAAGAAACCCTGGGGATGCTAGAGAGAAACATTATTTACAAGAATTGCAAAAAAGGACAGCATTTAATGGTCAGCATTTAAAAAGTTTTCAAACTTTCTTGAGTTTTTGTGAAATGATTAAAACCCAAATATCTACATAGGTGGATATTCGGTAGATAATTCCTGGGGTGGGGTAGCGGTTAGATGGAGATTTGCGCCAGTTTGAGGATGCTGGAAACTGAGAGAATAAGCGTGTAAATAATATCCACAATCTCCGGGAAATGTGCTATGATGGTTTGAGGTTGGGTCGGTTATGCGTGGCTTTCCGCCAATGGTATAAAGAGGATCTCCCACTAGGGGAAATCCGGCGGCGGCGAGGTGAATGCGGATTTGATGGGGTCTACCTGTGAGAATGGTTACTTGTACGATCATTTTATCGCTGTCTCGCCGAATTACTTGACAGTTACTTTCGGCGGATAATCCGGTTTCTGTCGCGCCGTAAATATAGCCGATAATGGGATGGGGAATTTTGCCGATCGCACAATTAATACTAAAATAATCCCTGGGACTACAACCTTCAGCTAAGGCTAAATAAACCTTAGTAATTTGTCGCTGGCGCATTTGTTTGGTTAAATACGATCGCCCTACGGTAGACCTCGCCAACAACACGAGTCCTGATGTTCCCCTACCTAAGCGATGAATTGGTATCGGTGTATCCTGGGGATATTTCCTTTGTAATTGTCGCAGTAGGGTATGTTCCAAAAAACCCCCACCAGGTATCACTGGAAGTCCTGACGGTTTCGCAACTACTAAAATATCTGCATCCTCATAAATTACCTGGAAAGATAAAGGAACATCCGGTTCATTCCAAGGAGGTCGATGATAGGCGAGTTGCTGTCCGGCTTGAAGTTCTATGTCTGCTGTCGCTGGCTTTCCATCTAACCAAATCTGCTGGTTATTAATGCGATCGCACCATTCATTTCTACTGGAATGGGTATATCGCTTGCTATAGTAATCCAAGACAGTTAATCCGGCGCTAAGGCGATCGACTTGTTCGCGATAAATCCAACCTGAATTTAACAATTAACTCTCTGATCAAGACATGAGGTTAAATCTATCACAAAATCATCAATTTGTCAACCCATAACCATATACTAGATGATTACCCGATATGGATTCAGGCTGCTAATTGATGTTACCAGAGGTTAGTATCAACCGCCCACCGTGACCACAAGAATTTTACAGATGAGATAACCTCCGATTAATTTACTGCGGTGGTTTTAGGAGGGTTTGTACCTGTTCAAGTAATACTGTAGGAATTTGGCAAATACCCCCTTGTTCCAGTACACCCCAAGTCATTTCTAGCCAAGGTTCCCGTTTATGGATTACCTCCTCTATTTCCAAAGAACTATGCACCACTGCTAGACATTTTAGATTACCGCGATCGCGACAAAACTCATGCCAAGGAGCAATTTCTTCTGGCTGTGAACTAATCACTAAATAATGAGTACAGGCTTCTAATAGCGGTACTTTTTCCGGCTGCACTTTACCACCTACATCTACCAAAACTAAAGTTTTTTGACGACGTAGATTAAGAATAGCTTGACTATGATGCTCGAAAAATTTATCAGTTATCCCACCCTTATAAGCCAGTTTATAGGCTTCGCGATCGCTTGATTTTGTCATCTCCCCCAACTCCAAAATCCAATTACCTTCACCATCCCAGTGAGCCCTCTGTAAATATATGTCAGAATACTGAGTTAATAGGGTGCGGAATAGTGCGTGGGAGAGGACAGATTTACCGCTGTCAGGTGGTCCTACAATCATCATGGCTGGACACAAACGCGGGGGTAAATTTTCCTGTAAATCGATAGATAAAACCTGTCCGACCTGAGTTTGTCGGGAGTGGGTGGAAACTACCACCGCACCTAAACGCGGATCGTAGCAAGCCACCCAAGCAGCCGGGTGTAGTTCATGAATTAGATAGCCATAAAGCCAGATCGGACCACGCCCTGAGATAACTATACCACCTTTATAGTCAATGTGGGGAGGTAAAGTCTGGTCTCTCAAATCTTCCGGGGAAATTAGGCGGTCTTTAGTTACCAATTCAATAGACAGAATCTGATAACTTAACCCTTGTACAGACCGGGATTTACTTAAAGTTAATTTAATCGCTGATTCAGCAGACTGGGGCATTTTTTTTAACCAACACATTCAGCTACAAATATTGTAGAGTATTATGGCATGGCAATTGAAGAGGGTACTTCTACAACAAATTAGTATGTTTACTTATCCACCTAGTCCGGCGATTTTGCAATGGTTGAGTCAGGGACAGTTTCCTAGCAGGTTACATAGATCAGTCCGACTGTGGTTAATACTCGATCGCCTTTACGGAGGACAATTTAATTGGGTTAAATCTCTATCTCAGCCATTTCGTTATAGCCAATTACGCGATCGCCTATTTTCTCTCAGTCATAGCAAAGGCGAAACTTTATCAGCCCAAGAATTAACCGGAAATTGTTCTGACCCAAAATGTTTATGTCATCAGTCACTTAGTACCATATTAATCCATAGTAACTTACCCCAAAGTTTGAGTGAATGGGTAACGGAAACATCCCAACGCACAGGCTTATCTGTGGCGGAAATTAAAACTCAGTTAGATTACTGTCCTTTTGCTACAGTTCACCGTTCATTACGAGACGATTTAACCCTGTTAGCATCCCAGGGATGGTTAAAGTATAGAACCCGCCAAGGCTATTATTCTTTACCTCCCCAACAGTTACCCAAGCCACCTATGCAAACTCACCCTAACCGCTACTTTGAACAACTATCTTCGAGTCAAAAATCGCATCTTATCTATATATTAGAATCTGTCGCTTTTGTACAGCCAGATATTGACATTGCCATTAATAGTTTATGGGAGGCATTTACCGACTCCCCGACTAACTCATCTGGTTCTTTCCTAGAGCCAAATCGTCGGATTTTTCTGCATTTTGACTATATTCTGTCCGCAGAAATCCAGGAAAAAGTAGATGATTACCAACAACAAATTGAATCTTTATGGTATAATCATAATGGCGGCGTAATTCAATTTAAAACCTGGGTAGCACGGGAAAATAGGGCAGCTTTAGTTACAGTGTATCCTGTGTGTTTACACTATGCTAGACGCGCTAAGTATCTGAGTGCTTATGGAGTTGATCCTTGGGGTGCAATGACTTGGCATAATTATCGACTCGATCGCATTTTGTCTCCCCAATTGAGGATTTTATCCTGGGATGATCCAGAAGTTCCTCAAGTTCTCCAGAAACAGCACCAAACTGGTACACTTCCTAATCCGGGATGGATTGAAGAAGAACTAGAGCAAGCCTGGGGGTTTAATTTTTATCTACCTAAAGCTCTATTGATTGTGCGCTTTCCTGTAGACTTTGCTAGTAATTATGTGGATGATACTGTGAGACATTCAACTTTCCAAAAAATGCCTTATTCGGAATTATTTAAATCCGTTGATACCCAGGTTGATAATAGGGAAGAAAGACAACTGATCAAGAATATTTTGCGCCAACGTTCTCCTGATGATGCCTACTATCAAGCATGGGTGCGGGTCGGTGATATTAACATAGTTATGCGACTGCGAGACTGGCGACCCAAGGGAGAAATAATTGCACCAGTTGTCCTACGTCAACAAATGTTAGAGGAGGTAGAAGCAGAACGTTTGCATTATCTTCAGTAATTCAGTAATTAACAGGCTGATTAAATGTGCCATACATTATCAAATTTACCTATCTAATATCAGGCTATGGTCTCAATTTCTAGCTATTCTAAACAAGAGTTAATCATCCATAAACTGCGCCATCATATTCACAGTGCAGCGGCTGAGTTTGCGATTTCTCCCGAAATTGCGGGAGGGATTATTTTAGATGAATTACAACGGCGAGGTTTTAAAGATGATATCGAGGAAATTATTGCCAGAATTTTACCTCGGTTAGTTTATTGGGCTAACTGGTCTATTGGGGTGGCTCAATTTAAACCCAAAACGGCGGAATTAGTCTATAGTGAATTATTAGAGGATTATCCGAGACCCGCAGCCCTTGTGCGATCGCTTCTTGATGATGCTGTATCCTGTCGTTTAGTCGCCGCCTATTGTCGTTATATTATCAACCTTTGGAAGCCAGTATATCCCCAGGCTGAAAATACTAATATTGACCAAAATGGCGCTCGTTTGTTAGGAACCCTGTACTCCTTAGAAGCTACAGGAACTTGGGGAGTCAATGATAACCCGATATTTAATGACCGAGGAGAAGGTATAGTTTCTAGTATGCCCAAAATTAGGCAATTAATTCAGGATTAAAAACCTCGATTAATTAGTTAGTTTGGCGGGAAAATTTAGCCAATCACTTGCTAAAAATCCCAAAATCTGCTAAACTGAAAATCAAATGATATACTGGGCGCGGTTTGTGACTAAAGATACCGAAGACCAATTAAACCCGTCCCCTGATAGCCGGGGAGACCTGTGGGACTCAAGCCATACCCCCGACTCGGAGATAGCAGAAACCAGTAGGCGAGAAAGACAAAAAGCCCTTGATAGCATAGAGTCTAGCCTACGTCCCGGACAAGATGCGATGGGTAAATGGAAGGGGGGACGGTTGGCGGTTTCTGCAGTTCCTGGTGCGGGAAAATCGACGGGAATGGCTGCTGCGGCAGCTTTAGCGATCGCTCGTCATCAACTCAACCCCCAACGCCAATTAATCGTTGTCACCTTCACCCGTGCCGCCGCCAGTAATATCCGCGCCAAAATTCGCCAACACCTCAACAATCTCTCCATTTCCCCGGTCGGCTTCGTGGTGAATACCCTGCACGGACTAGCGCTATACATTGCGACCAATCACCCGGCATTGTCAGGCTTAGACCTAGAAAATGCCACCCTAGTCGTCCCCACCTCCAGCCACCGCCTAATCCGCGCCTGTGTTGAACAGTGGATTACCCATAATCCCCGCCTGTACGAAACCCTAATCGAGGGATGTCAATTTGACTCAGAAGAAACCGAAAGATGGCGGCGGCGATCGGTTTTGCGTACTGAAGTTTTACCAGAGTTAGCCTTGAAAGTTATTCATGAAGCGAAAAGTTCTGGCTTAACTCCTGACCAGTTGCGAAGGTTAGGGGAAAAAATCCCGGACGATTACCAAATTATGAATATAGCGGCTGGCTTATATGATAACTATCAAGAACTGTTACAAAAGCAGCAATTAATTGATTATGACGAAATGATTTTAGGGGCTTTGCGGGTCTTGGAAAATCCCCAGATCCGTCAAAGTTGGCAACAGCGAGTATTTGCGGTATTTGAAGACGAAGCCCAAGACTCTACCCCTCTGCAAAATCAACTCATAGAAATTTTAGCCCAAGATAGTGGTAATAATTCCGATTTGGCTAACTTAAACTTAGTGCGAGTGGGAGACTCAAATCAAGCGATTAACTCAACATTTACCCCCGCCGACCCGGTTTATTTTCGCCAATTTTGTGAAAACTGCGAAGCCTTGGGAAGGTTAGCGACTATGGATAGGGCGGGACGTAGTAATCAGATTATTATTAAGGCTGCTAACTTTGTATTAAAGTGGGTAAATGATAAATTTTCTGAGTTTCCAGAACTGCCGTTTAGGGCACAGGATATTCGCCCAGTTGACCCGGATGATCCCCAAAAAAATGCTAACCCTGAACCCCACGGACAAGGAGTAGAAATATATCAGCCTGAAAGCATTTATGATACTGTTAACCTCATTTTTAAACGAATTTTCTCCATTTTTCAGCAGCACCCAGAGGGAAGTTTTGCAATTTTAGTCCGAGAAAATCGCCAAGGGGAATTTATCGCTAAGGCGCTACGCCAACCTCAAGAATATGAGGTAGAGGTGAACTTGAGTGATTATCCGATTACGATATTTGACGCTTATGAAAGCGCTCGTCAGTCTCATATTCCTAGGGAAATGTTGCAGTTGCTGCAATTCATACACCGCCCCCATTCTCCTAATTATTTGAAGGCTGCTCTGAAAGTATTAAGCGATCGCCATCGTATTCCCAACCAAGATTTTAACATCCTAGCAGCACAGCCGGAACAATTTTTATATCCGGGCCCCCTCTCACCTCCTCAATCAGAAAATGTCAGCCGCTGTCGTCAACTCTGCTGTAGCCTAATTAAAGCCCGTTTTGAACTTCCCGTTTATGAATTAATTTCATTTCTCGCCCTCGCCTTACAATACGAAAAAAGCGAACTCGCCAGCGCCGATAAACTCGCCACTAGAATTTCTCAGCATACCGCCGGAAATCAAACCTTATCGGCGATGTTAACCACTTTAGATGAAATCGTTAGTTCCGAAAAATTTGACACTATAGAAACAGACGAAGAAAATTCGGATGATAGTATTTTTACCCGTCCCGGTCAGGTGACAATTATCACCATGCACAAAGCCAAAGGACTAGACTGGGATTATGTATTTCTGCCATTTTTACATGAAAAAAACATCCCCGGAAACCTGCGAGTTAATCCCCAAAAACGATTTTTAGGAGATTTTACCCTGCCGGAAGTCGCCCGCGCCCAAATTCGCGCTTACCTTCATAATTACCAGCAATTACCCGATATAACTACCGCCTGGGAACAGGCGAAATATCTAAAAAATGCTGAGGAATATCGCTTACTTTATGTAGCCATGACTAGAGCTAAACGGCTGTTATGGATGTCCGCAGCCCAACTGGCTCCCTATTCTTGGCGCAAACCAGAAAATCAGCAAAAACAAGCACCATGTCCGGTTGTAACTGCCTTAAAAACAGAATTTCCCCATAATTTCATATCCAGGAGCTACAATGAAGATAATTAATTAGGTATCCCCGTGTAATTCATCAACTTTAAAGAGTCAACTCTCAACTATTTCCCATTATGTTGAAGTTTAACCTACCTTTACTGTCACTTTTCTTTTCCGTCGCTACCTGGCTGAATGGTTGTACTCAGGAGCCACCTTTTGAATGCACAGATGCGATCGCTTGTGTTACCATTAACCGAGGAGAACCTATCAAAATAGGGGTTCTGCAAACTCTGAGTGGGGGAACTGCTCCAGGTGGTATTGATCAAGTCCGTACCATTCAACTGGTGGTAGAACAACGGGGAGATATATTAAATCGTCCCATTCTTCTCAAGGTTAAAGCAGAATTTATCATTGAAATTCCAGTCAATTAATAATTAATAATTAATAATGGTAGGGGCGGGTTCTGCTGTCAATTCTCCATCCCCACGACCATATCAATAAACCCGCCCCAGCGGATAATTAATAATGGTAGGGGCGGGTTCTGCTGTCAATTCTCCATCCCCACGACTTAATGAATAAACCCGCCCCAGCGGATAATTAATAATGGTAGGGGCGGGTTCTGCTGTCAATTCTCCATCCCCACGACCGTATTAATAAACCCGCCCCAGCGGATAATGAATAATGGTAGGGGCGGGTTCTGCTGTCAATTCTCCATCCCCACGACCATATCAATAAACCCGCCCCAGCGGATAATTAATAATGGTAGGGGCGGGTTCTGCTGTCAATTCTCCATCCCCACGACCGTATTAATAAACCCGCCCCAGCGGATAATGAATAATGGTAGGGGCGGGTTCTGC
>Ga0213835_100831_pt1 | contig 24091 bp, 21 predicted proteins | sample SWPATP01_FD_160576 | JGI IMG/M metagenome (GOLD analysis project Ga0213835, IMG submission 160576) | Coastal seawater microbial communities from Marineland, Florida, United States - SWPA TP0 #1 | ecosystem: Environmental > Aquatic > Marine > Coastal | place: USA: Florida | collected 2016-08-05 | reverse complement strand
CATCGCGCATACGGCAGGCAAGATGCGCAAGAACCGCATCCGGGTCCTGGCTGGCGACAAGGTGCAGGTCGAGATGACCCCCTACGACCTGACCAAGGGGCGGATCAATTACCGCTTCAAATAGGCCGGACATGTCCGGCCGCCGCGCGACACCGCGGCTGATCCTGGCCTCGGCCAGCCCGAGGCGGCGCGAGTTGCTGGCGCAGATCGGCATCGTGCCCGACGCCCTGCGCCCCGCCGACATCGACGAAACCCCTGCGCCGGGCGAGCTGCCGCTGCCCTATTGCGTGCGCATGGCTCGCGAAAAGGCCCGTGCCGTGGAATGCGCCGCGGACGAGCTGGTGCTGTCGGCCGACACCACGGTCGCGCTGGGCCGGCGTATCCTGGGCAAGCCGGCTGATGCGGCCGAAGCGGCGGCGTTCCTGGTCGCGCTGGGCGGGCGGCGGCACCGGGTCATCACGGCGGTCTGCCTGCGCCGGGGCGATGGCCACACCCTGGAGCGGTGCGTGACCTCGCAGGTGGCGTTCAAGCGGCTTTCGGACGTCGAGTTGAACGCCTACCTCGCCAGCGGCGAATGGCGCGGCAAGGCCGGCGGCTACGGCATCCAGGGACTGGCGGGGGCCTTCGTGCCGTGGCTGTCGGGTTCGTTCAGCGCCGTCGTCGGCCTGCCGCTGGCCGAGACGGCGGCGCTGCTGGCGGCTGCGGGCCATCCGGTGTTCGGGGACGGCGGATGAAGGGCCGGGTCGTGGTGATCGGCACGCTTGCCGGGCGGCCCGTTGCGGGATGCTTCGTCGACGGTGTTCTCGAACATCTGGCGCTGTCCCCGCCCGACGGCCTGCCCGCGCCCGAGGCGATCCTGCGCGGTACCATGGGCCGGCCGGTGAAGGGCATGGGCGGCGCCTTTGTCGACCTGCCCGGCGGCCTGCGCGGCTTTCTGCGCGAAACCGCGGGCCTTGCGCCGGGCGGGGCGGTCGTGGTGCAGGTCGCGGGCGTGGCCGAGCCGGGCAAGGCGGTGCCGCTGACCCGGCGTCTTGCGCTCAAGGGGCGCGGCGCGATCCTGACCCCGGACGCGCCGGGGCTGAACATCTCGCGCTCGATCCGTGAAAGCGGGGTGCGCGAGGGGCTGCAGGCGCTGGCCGAGGCGGCGATGGCAGGCGCGCCCGGGGACTGGGGGCTGATCCTGCGTTCGGCCGCGGCGCTGGCCCCCGAGGACGAGCTTGCCGCGGAGATCGCCGCGCTGCGCGCGCTGGCCGCCCGGATCGCCGCCGCCGGCTCGGGCCCGCCCGATCTGCTGCACCCCGCGCCCGATCCCGCCGCCGTCGCCCGCCGCGACTGGACCGTGCCGCCGCCTGACCTGATCGCGGACGATCCCGACGCGGTGGAGCATTTCGGCCTGCCCGACGCGGTCGAGGCGCTGCTGTCGCCCGAGGTGCCGCTTCCCGGCGGCGGCAGCCTCTTCATCGAGCCGACGCGCGCCTGCGTGGGCGTCGACGTGAACACCGGTCCCGACACCAGCCCGGCCGCCGCCGCCAAGGCGAACCTTGCCGCCGCCCGTGCCCTGCCGCGGCAGTTGCGGTTGCGCGGTCTGGGCGGGCTGGTGGTGATCGACTTTGCGCCGCTGCCCCGGCGCGACCGGGGCGCGCTGGACCAGGCCCTGCGCGCGGCCTTCCGCCGCGACGGGGGCGAGGCGGTGCTGGCCGGCTTCACCGCCACCGGCGCCTACGAGGTGCAGCGCCGCCGTGACGGCGTCCCACTGGCACAGGCGCTGGCATCGTCCCGCACCGGCTGAGACGCGACGGCGCAGGCGGCGAAAATGCCCCGTCCCCCTCTGGACAGCACCCGGCGCCTCGGCTACCAGATCACCACCCTCGGGACGGCACGCCGCCCCGACCCGTGCCCGGGTAGCTCAGGGGTAGAGCAGTGGACTGAAAATCCTCGTGTCGGTGGTTCAAATCCGCCCCCGGGCACCACTCCAACCCCTTTAAGTCCCATTGACCTCGTAATGGACGCATCCTGTCGCGCGGTGCAGCAGGGCTTGTCGGGGAGAATGCTGCGCCGGGTGGACAGCCGCCGGACGCCCGGGCCCTGACGAGGCTTTTCGTTCCGCGTGAACGCGATCAACCCCGCAGCGGCTCGCGGGCATCACCCGGCCTGTCACGCTCCCCCCTTTCCCCGGATCAGGGAACGGACTGCTGACGACACGGGTGCCATCGCCGGCTCGCGCCAGGCTTGGCCGTCAGGGTTGGCGAAACAGCGCCTCGGCCTCGGGAGCGTACCGCGCGACCTTGTCGGGATCGAGCCGGATGCCCAGGCCGGGCGCGTCCGGGATCGCCAGCATCCCCTCGGCGTCCAGCCGGAACGGTTCGGTCGTCAGGTCGTCCAGGTAAGGGCTGCCGCCGATGTACTCGACCAGATCGACGCCGGGCATCGCCGCGGCCAGGTGCAGGTCCGCCGCCAGCCCCAGCGCGGTGTTCCAGCCGTGGCCGACATAGCGGATGCCGAAATCCTGCGCCATCCGCACGATCCGGCGCTGTTCGGACAGCCCGCCGACCTTGGTCACGTCGGGCTGGATGATGTCGAAGGCGCCGCGGGTGATGAAGGGCAGGAACGATTGCCGCCGGGTCAGGACCTCGCCGCCGGCGATCGGCAGGCGCGCGCTGCGACGCAAGGTGACGAAATCCTCCAGCGCGTCGGGCACCAACGCTTCCTCGAACCAGCCGACGCCGTGGTCGTGCAGCATGTCGGCGGTTCGCAGCGCCCATTTCAGCCCGTTCGGCCAGTAGGCATCGCTTGCGCCGGCATCGACCAGCAACTGCCCGCCCGGCGGAAGCTCGGCACGGGCGGCGGCGACGATCGCCTCGTCCAGCGCCGGGTCGTCGCGCCGCCCGAAGGGGCCCCAGCCGATCTTGAAGGCGCGGAACCCCTGTTCGCGATAGCGGGCGATCGTCTCGCCCATCTCGGCCGGTTCGGTCATCAGCAGCGAGCAATAGGGCCGCACACTTTCCCGGTGCCGCCCTCCGGCCAGGACCGATACCGGCAGCCCGGTGACCTTGCCCAGGATATCCCACAGCGCGATGTCGATCGCGCTGATGACATGGGTCAGCGTGCCGCCGCGCCCGAACCAGAAGGTGTTCTGGTGCAGCTTTTCGCTGATCCGCTCAGGCTCCAGCGCGGTTTCGCCGAGGCAGAGGGGCGCAAGCTGGCCCATCGCCGCCTTCGCCAGGTGCCCGTCGGTGAAGGCGCTGCCATAGCCGGTGACGCCGGCATCTGTGAACACCGCGACAAGGCTGTGGATGGAATCCCCCGGCCTGATCTCGCTGCTCCAGCCGCCGGGCGGGCTTTCGCCCATGAGCGGCACCGCCACGACGCCGGTGATGCGTACGGGCGAAAGCGCCTTGGACCCTTCGCTGATCATCGACCCTCCCCCCTCTCTCCTCGGCATCCGAGCAATCTTGACAAGCCGAAGCTTAGTATACAATCATACGAAACACGCAAGCATGATCGACCCCGGGCGTCTTCATGCGAACCGGCCCGCGCCGGCGCGACGCCCTTGCCGGCCTCGGGACAGGAGGTTGAATGACCGAGGACGGCAGCATGAGCCGGATTGCCCCGCCTGTCGATCCGGATGCCGGCGGGCAGCTTGCAGATCGTTTTCCCGCGACACTGTCGCGCAACGACGTCGCCAGAATTGGGATCATCGGGGGCGGGTGCGTGACCGACGCGCCGACCCGTCCCATGCCGGCGTCACGGCACATGGAAACCGGCGCCCGTACGGCGCCGAAGGGAGGGTGACGACATGGCGGAGACATCCGCGAAAAGCCGCATAGCCTGCGACATCGACTTTGACGCCAATGGGCGGCAGGCGGGTTACCTGCGCGCGCCGCTGTCGCGCAACACCTCCGGCTGGGGGATCGTGGAGATACCCATCGTCGTGGTCCGCAACGGCACCGGACCCACCGTGCTGCTGACCGGCGGCGTGCACGGCGACGAATACGAAGGCCCGATCGCGGTGTCGGAACTGGCCCGCTCCCTGCGCCCCGAACAGGTGCAGGGCCGTGTCATCATGATGCCCGCGGTCAACGTGCCGGCGGTGCATTCCAACACCCGCCTTTCGCCGGTGGACAACCGCGACATGAACCGCTGTTTCCCCGGCAACCCGCGCGGCACCTTTTCCGAGATGCTGGCGCATTACCTCGACGCGGTGATCCTGCCGATGGTCGATATCTCGGTCGATCTGCACACCGCCGGGCATTCGGGCGACACAGCGCTGTCCACCAACATGCACCACATCGCCGACCCGGCGCTGATGGCACGCACGCTGGCCGCGGCCGAGGCCTTCGGGGCGCCATACAACGTGGTCTTTTCCGGCGTGGACGAGGGCGCAACCCTGACATCGTCGGTCGAACGGCGCGGGATCCTGTCGCTGGGCACCGAGCTGGGCGGCTGGGGCCGGGTCAACATCGAAGGGGTGCGGATCGCCCGGCGCGGCATCCGCAACATCCTGATGCACGCCGGCGTGATCGAGGGCACGCCCGACACCGCGCAGGCCGACGGCAGCCCCGGCACCCGGCACATGCGCGTCGCCGATGCCTCCTGCTATGCCTTTGCCCCCGCCACCGGCACCTTCGAGCCGTGCAACCTTGTCGGGCAGCGGGTGCGCGCCGGCGATCCCGCCGGTTTCCTGCATTTCGTCGAGGACATCGACCGCGAGCCGATCCGGGTCACCTACGCCGCCGACGGCATCCTGTGGATGTCGGCCGGGCCGGGCCGGGTCACGCGCGGCGACACCGTCGCGGTCGTGATGGATGCCTGGAACGGCTGACCCCGCCCACCACCCGCCGAACCCACCCCGGAGGTGACCATGCCCAAAATCCTGATGCTTGACTGCAAGCAGGAGATTTCCTCGTTCAACCCGCTGCCCTCGGAGTACGAGAACTTCAGCGTCACCTACGGGGACGAGTTCCTTGACCATCGCGGCCTGAACACCGAGGTCGGCGGCGCGCTGTCGGTGTTCGAGGCGCGCGGCGACATCACCGTCATCCCCACCATCGCCGCCCGCGCCGGCAGCGCCGGGCCGCTGTCGGCCGCCGGCTGGGACCGCCTGTCGGCCGAAATCCTTGCCGCCGTCGCCGCCCGCATCGACGAGGCCGACGCCGTCTATGCCTCGATGCACGGCGCCATGGGCGCGGTGAACGAGCTTGACCCCGAGGGCCACCTGCTGACGGAAATCCGCCGCATGCTGGGGCCGGACAGGCCGCTGGTGATCTCGCTCGACCTGCACGGCATCTGCACCGACCGGATGCTGCGGCAGGTGGACGGGCTGACGCTGTATCACACTTATCCCCACGTCGATTTCGCCGACACCGGCGCCCGGGCCGCGCGGCTGCTGCTGCGGCTGATGGACGGCGGCACGCGCCCGGTCATTGCGCGGGTGACGATCCCGGCGCTGGTCCGCGGGGACGAACTGGTTACCGCCACCGGCTGCTATGGCGACCTGATCCGCGAATGCCAGCGGATCGAGCGGGACGGCACCGCGCTGGCGGCCGGCATCATCATCGGCAACCCGTTCACCGATGTGCCGGAATTGTGCTGCCAGGTGCTGGTCACCTGCGACGGCGATGCCGACACCGCCCGCGCCGAGGCGCTGCGCCTGGCCGGCGAGTTCTGGCCGCTGCGCCACCGGATGCAGGGCAAGCTGATCGCGCTGGATCGCGCCATCGCGCAGGCCCGCACGATGAAGGGGCCGTTGGTGTTCACCGACGCGGCCGACGCGACATCCTCGGGCGCGACGGGGGATTCGAACGCCATCCTGCGCGGGCTGCGCGATGCCGGCTATCCCGGCCGGGTGCTGGCCCAGATCGTGGACCCGGCCGCGGCGGCGGCGGCGCACAAGGCCGGCGTGGGCGCCACCATCCGCACCACGCTGGGCGGCGCCATCGACCCCGGCCGCTATACCCCGATGGAGGTCGAGGCGCGGGTCAGGCTGCTGTCCGACGGCGCCGCGCGGCTGGAGACTATGGGCACGCCGCTGGATGCCGGGCCGACGGCGGTGCTGACCTTCGGCAACGTCACCGTGGTGGTTCTCAGCCGGACGGTCAGCCTGTTCGACCGCGCGCTTTACTATGCGAACGGCTGCAACCCGCGCGATTATGACCTGACCGTGGTCAAGTCGCCGCATACCGAATTTCACATGTATGACGCCTGGGTCGAGAAGAACTTCAACATCGACGCCCCCGGCGCCACCTCGGCCGATCTGTGCAGCCTCGGGCACACGATCTGCGCCCGGCCGATGTACCCGATGGAACCCGACACGGTCTTTACCCCGCGCGCGGTGATCTATCCGGAGACGGCGGCATGAGGATCGAGGCGGTCGATTTCTTCTACCTCTCGATGCCCGAGGTGACGACCGACGCCGACGGCAGCCAGGACGCGCTGCTGGTGCGGGTGGCGGCGGGCGGCCATGTCGGCTGGGGCGAATGCGAAGCCGCACCGCTTCCGTCCATCGCCGCCTTCGTCTGCCCGATGTCGCACGGCGCCTGCCGCCCTGTCGCGGCCTCGGTCCTTGGCGCGCGGCTGGACCGGCCCGAGGATATTGCCGCCATCTCGGCGCGGGTCGCGCATGACAGCATGGACCTGTTGCAGGCCGCGCACACGCTTTCGGGCATCGAGATGGCGCTCTGGGATCTGCTGGGGCGCCATCGTGATCAGCCGGTCTGGCAGATGCTGGGCTACAGGCGCAGCGAACCGAAGCTGCCCTATGCCTCGCTGCTGTTTGCCGATACCGCGCAGGAAACGCTGGAACGCGCGCGCAAGGCGCGGGCAGCCGGCTTTCTGGCCGCCAAGTTCGGCTGGGGACCGATCGGCACCGGCAGCGTGGCGCAGGATGCCGACCAGTTCGCCGCCGCACGCGAAGGGATGGGCGCTGACGCGCATGTGATGGTCGATGTTGGCCAGATCTTTGGCGAGGACGTGGAGGCCGCCGCCGCCCGCCTGCCGGCGCTGGCCGCCGCGAAGGCCTACTGGCTGGAAGAGCCGTTTTCGGGCCACGCCTATGAAGCCTATGCGGCGCTGGCCGCCCGCAGCCCGGATGTCGGAATCGCGGGGGGCGAGGCGGCGCACAACGTTGCCATGGCCCGGCATCTGATGGATTACGGCAAGGTGCGCTTTGTCCAGATCGATTGCGGCCGCATCGGCGGCATCGGCCCGGCGCACGAGGTCGCGCAACTGGCGGTGGCGCGCGGCGTGACCTATGTCAACCACACCTTCACAACCCATCTGGCGCTGAGCGCGTCGCTGCAGCCCTATGCCGGGCTGGCTGCGCACGAAATCTGCGAGTACCCCGCCGATCCGCGCCCGCTGGCCGCCGCGGTGGCTGCCAACCCGCTGCCCCGCGCCGCCGACGGCACCATCCGCGCCCCCGAGGCGCCGGGGCTGGGCATCGACGTGAACACCGCCGCGCTGGCCCCGTACCTTGTCGACGTGGAAATCCGGGTCGGCGGGCGCAGCCTGTATGCGACGCCGGCGCTGACGGCTTAGCCAAGCGCCGCGCTGGTCCCCGCCAGGTGGCAGGCGACCAGCCGCCCGGCCGCCGCTGTCCGGGCATCGCCGTCGAGGCTGCGAAGCGCCGGCGGTTCGGTGCGGCACCGGTCGACGGCCAGCGGGCAGCGGGTGTGGAACCGGCAGCCGGGCGGCGGTTTGGCGGCGCTCGGCACGTCGCCGGCGATGGTGAAGAAGCTTTTCCGCCCCTTCTGCGCCGAGGGAACCGAGTTCAGCAGCGCGCGCGTGTAGGGGTGGGCCGGGTCCGAAAACACCAGATCGCGCGGCCCGATCTCGACGATCTGGCCCAGATACATCACCGCCACCCGGTTCGAGATATGGTGCACGACGCCGAGGTCGTGCGAGATGAACAGATAGGTGAGGCCCAGGTCGCGCCGCAGATCCTGCAGCAGGTTCAGGATCTGCGCCTGCACCGACACGTCCAGCGCCGAAACCGCCTCGTCGCAGACCAGAAGCTCGGGCGCCAGAGCCAGCGCGCGGGCGATGCAGATGCGCTGGCGCTGCCCGCCCGAGAACTCGTGCGGGAAACGCCCGGCCTGCCAGGTGGCCAGGCCGACCCGGTCCATCAGGTCGCGCAGCCGCGCCTCGCGCTCCAGCGGGGTGCCGACGCCGTGGACCACCAACGGCTCGGTGATCAGCTCGCCCGCAGTCATCCGCGGGTTCAGCGCGCCGAACGGATCCTGGAACACGATCTGCATCCGCCGGCGCATCATGCGCATCGCCGCCGGGGCCAGCCGGCTGATGTCGATGCCGTCGAAACGGATGCTGCCGGCCGTGGGCTCGATCAGCCGCAGCACAAGCCGCCCGGTCGTTGTCTTGCCGCAACCCGATTCGCCCACCAGCCCCAGCACCTCGCCGCGGGCGATGTCGAAGCTGATGTCGTCCACGGCAAGGATGCTGCCGGGCGCGCCCATCAGGCCCTTGGCCCGGGTCGGGAATTCCTTGCGCAGGCCATTGACGGACAGGATCGGCACGTCGGTCATCGCCCGCCCCCGGCGGCAAAGGCGTAGCCGGTGTTGCGGATGCAGGCGGCGCGATGACCGGGCCCGACCGGGGTAAGTTGCGGCACGCCGGTGGCGCAGACCGGCCGGGCATGGTCGCAGCGCGGCTCGAACCGGCAGCCCGGCGGCAGGTCGAAGATCGGCGGCACCGTGCCCCGAATGGCGTTCAGCCGCTCGTCGGGGCCGCCGATATCGGGAATGCTGGCCAGCAGCGCCTCGGTATAGGGGTGGCGGGGCGCGCGGAAGATGTCGGCCGCGGGCGCGGTTTCCAGCACCTGGCCCAGATACATGATCATCACGCGGTCGGTGAAGGCCGACACCACGCCCAGGTCATGGCTGATCAGGATCACGCCCATCCGGTATTCCTGCTGCAGGTCCAGCATCAGGTCGAGGATCTGTGCCTGGATCGTCACGTCCAGCGCGGTCGTCGGCTCGTCCGCGATCAGCAGTTTCGGGCGGCAGATCAGCGCCATGGCGATCATCACCCGCTGCCGCATCCCGCCGGACAACTGGTGCGGGTAGTCATCCACCCGCAACTCGGGCGCGGGGATGCCGACGCGGCGCAGCGCCTCGATGGCGCGGTCGCGGGCCTCGCGGCGGCCGAGCCGAAGGTGGCGACGAGCGGTCTCGGCGATCTGTTCGCCGACGGTGAAGACCGGGTTCAGCGCGGTCATCGGTTCCTGAAAGATCATGCCCATGGCCGAGCCGCGCAGCGCCTCGAGCCGGCTTTCCCGGGCACTCAGAAGGTCCTCGCCCATCAGGTTCAGCCGCTTCGCGGTGATCTGCCCGCCCGGCGGCAAGAGCCGCATCAGCGCCAGCGCCGTCATGCTCTTGCCGCTGCCGGATTCGCCGACGATGCCAAGGTTCTCGCCCGCCTCGAGCCGGAACGACACCCGATCGAGGATCTGCATCCCCGAGATGCTCACCGACAACTCCTCCACTTCCAGCAGCGGGGGCGGGGCGTCCGGTGTGGGGGCGGCTGGTGACAAGCGTCAGGAACCTGTGTGCGGGCTGCGGGGCAGGGTGGATCGATCGTATGATTGTATACTAAACGGTCGCCGCCATTGTGCAAGCGGGGGTCGCGTCGGTCGGCGGGTCAACCTGCCTTCCGGGCTTCGGCGATCTGGCGCAGTTGCTGGACCAGCGCCGCGTAGTCCACGGCGCGCGAGTATTCCAGGATGTGCACCTCCATCAGCCGGTCGAAAGCGGCCCCGTCCCCGGCACGCAGGGCGTCGATCACCTCGTCATGCTCGGCCACGATTCCCTTGATCGGCTTGCAGAACGTGGCAATGCCGAAGATGATCGTCAGCTGCCGCGCCAGCGGCTCCCAGCTGCGTTCCAGCGCCTCGTTGCCGGAAAGCTGGCACAGGCAGCGGTGGAACTCGGTATCCAGCGTCGCGACCTGCAGATCGTCCCCCGCATCCGCGGCGGCGTGCATCCGCGCCAGGATGGCCTCCAGCGGCGCGAGCACCGAAGGGTCCTCCCGTACGCGGGGCATCAGTTCGGCGCCGGCAAGCTGTTCCAGCACCAGCCGCACGCGCAGGATTTTCTCAAGGCCGGCGATATCCACGCTCATCAGCCGCATGCCGCGGTAGCGTTCGCTCACCACCACCGACTGGCTTTCGAGGATTCGCAGCGCCTCGCGGACGGGTATCCGGCTGACATTCAGCGCGCGGGCGATCTCGGCCTCGACGATGCGGTCGCCGGGCAGGAAGACGCCGCGCGCCGTTGCTTCAACGATGGCGTCGACGACCTGATCGACAAGGGTCCGCGCAGCAAGGGGCGGAAGCCGGGTCAGGCCGGGGCGGGAGGGTTCGTGGGGTTTCAGGGGCATGTTTTGCAAACTTCTTGACAGGGTGCGGGACGCGCGACATCGTATACGCTTATACACTACTTTTTGGTCGCTTCCAGACTCGGAGCAGCCGAAGGCGGCAAGTCAGCGTTTTCCGGATCGGACCGGCGCGGAAAGATCACATGCGGAGGGGAGACACCATGAGACCGATATCACGGCAAGGCCGCCGGGCCACGTCCGGCCGGACATTCGGAATAGCCGCGGCGCTGGTCCTGACGGCCAGCGCGCTGGTGCCCGCGGGTGCCGAGGCGCAGGTTGCCGGCGGGGAGCTGGTGTTCGTCCAGAGCTCCAACCCGCCCAGCCTCGACGGGATGGCGACCTCGTCGCAGGCGTCGCGCAACATCACCATGAACATCTACGAAACGCTCTATGGCCTGGCCGAGGATTTCAGCCCGATCCCGATCCTGGCCGAGGGCGTCGAGATCTCCGACGACGGGATGACCTATGTGTTCACCCTGCGGCAGGGGGTCCTGTTTCACAACGGCAACGAGATGACCGCCGAGGACGTCAAGGCGTCGATGGAGCGTTACCGCCGGGTCGGCGCCACCGCCAACAAGCTCAACCCCGTGCGCGACATCGAGGTCACCGGGCGGCACGAGGTCACCTTTCACATGACCGCGCCGACGCCGACCTTCCTCGAGGCGTTCTCGTCGCCCCGGGCGCCGGCCGTGATCATCCCCGCCGAGGACGGCGAGACCGAGGCCGGCCGCAACAGCTTTGTCGGCACCGGCCCCTACAGGTTCGTCGAATACGTCCCCGACAGCCATGTGACGATCGAGCGGTTCCCGGACTATTCGGCCGACACGCGGCATGACGGCATGGACGGCTTCGGCGGCCTCAAGACCGCCTATCTCGACCGTGTCGTCTTCCGCATCATCCCCGAGCCGGGCGCGCAGGTTGCCGCGCTTGAGGCCGGCGAGGTGCACATGCTCGAACAGATTCCGATGCCTGCGGCGCGCCGGCTGTCCGGCAGCCCCGACATCGTTCTGCACGAGAACATGCCCTGGGCCTTCACCACCTTTCACCTGAACCTTGCCACACCCCCCACGGACAACGTGAAGTTCCGCGAGGCCGTGCAGGTGGCGTTGCAGATGGAAGAGATCATGGCCATCGCATCCGAGGGACTGTATCAGCTCAACCATGGCTGGCAGTATCCCGGCACGACCTTCTGGGCCGGCGACATCGGGCTGGAATACTACAACCTGGCCGATACCGCGCGCGCGCAGGCGCTGCTGGCCGAAGCCGGCTACAACGGCGAGCCGTTCTCGATCCTGACCGACAGCAACATCCCCGAGCATGGCCGCGCCGCGGTGGTGATCGCCGAGCAGCTTCGCAACGCCGGCATCAACGCCGTGATCAACCAGGTGGACTGGCCGACCGCGCTGAACATCCGGCTGCAGGATAGCGGCTGGAACGGCTGGACCCTGCAGATGGGGATCGAGCCGGTGCAGGGCCCGGTCGCGATGATCGCGACGCTGACCTCTCCCGCCCGGCCCCATTTCGTGGTGCCCGACCCGGAGCTGGACGCCCTGTTCCAGGAACTGACCTCGGGCGCGACGGTGGCCGAGCGGCAGGACAGCTTCAACCGTATCCAGACCCGGATGTACGAGATCTTCGCGTCCATCAAGATCGGCGACTCGGGCCTGATGCAGGCCGGTCGGGCGAATGTGAAGGGGTTCGTGCCCTATCGCTATCCGCGCTTCCACGACGTCTGGATCGAGAACTGAGACGCGACCCGGTGCGCGTGAGGCGGCGCCGATATCCGGCGCCGCCATCCCCGAAACGATGAACCCGTCCGGGCGTCCGACATGACAGCATTCCTTGTCCGTCGCCTGCTCAGCGCCATTCCGGTGCTGTTCGTCGTAACGCTGGTGACCTTCCTGATCATGTGGCTGGTGCCCGGCGACATCACCGCCGAGATCGCCGGCCCCGACGCGACCGCCGCCGAACTGGCCGCCATCCGCGAGCGGCTGGGGCTGGACCGGCCGATCTGGGTGCGGGCACTCGCCTGGTATGGCGATCTGCTCCGGGGCGACCTGGGCTATTCCTATCTGCTGAACAGGCCCGTGGTGGACGCGGTGATCGAACGGCTTCCGGTCACCCTGTCGCTGACGGCGCTGGCGCTGGCGCTGGCCACGGTGATGGGCATGCTGCTGGGTATCCTGGCGGCGGTGCGTCACAACACCATCCTTGACCAGGGGGCGATGGTGACCGCGCTGGTGGGCCTTTCGATCCCCGATTTCTGGCTGGGCGTTGTGTTCATCATCCTGTTCGGGGTCTGGCTGGGCTGGCTTCCCACCGGCGGCTTCGTGCCCCTGTCCGAGGACCCGGTCGGCTGGGCGCGCACGATGGCGCTGCCCGCCTTCACCCTGGCGCTGACACAGATGGGCGTGATCGCGCGGATGACCCGCTCCACCATGCTGGACGTGCTGGGGCAGGACTATATCCGGACCGCGCGCGCCAAGGGGATGAAGCGGCACACGGTGATCTTTCGCCACGGCCTTCGCAACGCGATGATCCCCATCATCACGGTGATCGGCGTGATCACCGGCGTGCTGCTGTCCGGCGCGGTGGTGATCGAGACGGTGTTCTCGCTACCGGGGGTCGGGCGGCTGATCATCGGCGCGATCCAGCGTCGCGACTTTCCGATCATCCAGGGCGGGTTGCTGGTGACGGCCTGCGTCTTCGTCTTCGTCAACATCGTCGTGGACATGCTTTATGCGTGGTTCGACCCGAGGGTCCGCAATGACCGCTAGGGCCGACCCGCCGGCCGCCGGCGCCCCGCTGTCGCTGGCGCAGGAAGTGGCGCGGGCGCGCCGCCGCCGTCGCCGGGCCTTCCTGCGGCGGCTGTTCGGGCATCCGTCGTTCCTGATCGGCTTCGTGATCCTGGTGCTGTTCGCGCTGACCGCCCTGCTGGCCGACTGGCTGGCGCCCTATGGCCCGACGCGCATCCATTTCCGCGCCATCCTCGCCCCGCCCTCGGCCGATCACTGGCTGGGCACGGACGGGTTCGGGCGCGACGTGTTGTCCCGGATCATCTACGGCACCCGCGTGTCGCTGCGGATCGGGCTGTTCGTCGTGCTGTTCACCGGCATCATCGGCACGATCCTGGGCACGCTGGCCAGCTATGTCCGCTGGCTGGATGCGCTGATCATGCGCGGGCTGGACGGGCTGATGGCCTTTCCCGGCGTGCTGCTGGCGATCGCGCTGGCGGCGGCACTCGGGCCGTCGGAGATGAACGCCATCATCGCGCTGACCGTCACCTTCACCCCGCGCACCGCCCGGATCGTCCGGGCCAGCGTGATCGTCGTGCAGCAGATGCAGTACATCGAGGCCGCGCGTGCGGTGGGCGCGGGGCACGGGCGGATCGTGTTCCGCTACATCCTTGCCAATTCGCTGTCGCCGCTGATCGTGCAGCTGACCTTCGTCTTCGCGGTTTCGATCATTGCCGAGGCGATCCTGAGCTTCCTGGGCGTCGGCCCGCCGCCGCCGGCGCCGTCGCTGGGCAACATCATCGCCGACGGGCGCACCTACATCCAGGAAGCCTGGTGGATCACCGTCTTTCCCGGCGTGGTCATCGCCGTGGCGGTGCTGGGGCTGAACCTGATGGGCGACGGGCTGCGCGACGTCATCGACCCCCGCCAGCGCAGCAACCGGGGCGGCGATCACTGACACCGCCCGGCCCGCCGCCGCCGGGCCTCAGGCGACGCGGTGCAGCAGCGGTTCACCGTCCCGCAGACGACGGGCATTCTCGACGGCGACGGCTATGCTGCGCCGCAGGGTGTCGGCGGTCAGCCAGGCGACATGCGGCGTTCGCACGACGTTGGGCAAGGCCAGCAGCGGGTTGTCCGGGCGCGGCGGTTCGGCCGCGAAGACGTCGAGGCCGGCGGCCGCAAGCTGCCCCGACGCCAGCGCCTCGGCCAGCGCGGCCTCGTCCACGATGCTGCCGCGGGCGGTGTTGACCAGCACCGCGCCGGGTTTCATCTGTCCGATCCTGTCGCGGTCCAGCAGCCGCTCGGTCGCCGCCCCGCCGGGCAGGTGGACCGAGACGATGTCTGACGACGCCAGCAGCGCTTCCAGCCCCAGCGCAGGCGTGCCGTCGTCGGGCGCGGTACGGCTGAAGGCGACCACCTCGGCCCCCAGCGCGCGCAGCACCGGCGCCAGCCGCCGCGGAACGGCGCCATAGCCCAGAAACCCCACCCGGGTGCCCGCGATCTCGCGCAGCCCGTCGCCCACGGCGCCCGTGCGGGACCAGCCCGGGGCGCCCGCGTCCACCAGTCCGGACAGGAGCGGAAGCTGGCGCAGCGCCGCAAGCATCAGCGCCAGCGTCATCTCGGCCACCGCGGCGGTATTGGTGCCGGGCATGTTGCAGACCGCGATGCCGCGGGCGCTGGCGCGGGGGATGTCGATGGCGTCGGTGCCCACGCCCATCTTCTGCACCAGCCGCAGCGCAGGGGCTGCGTCGATCACCGCCGCTGTCACGGGGGCGAGGACATGCAGCAGCACCTCGGCATCGGCCAGGGCCACGGCCAGTCCGGCGGCGTCGGCGGGATCGACCGCCTCGATCCGCAGCGGGCCGTCCTGCGCGTCGATCAGGCGGCGCAGGACGGGGCCGGGGGCGTAATGCAGGACCGCCTTCATGCCGCCTTCGGACGCGCCCGCCCGCCCACGGCGTCACGCCCGGCAAAACCCGCGGCGGGGCCGAGGGCGGCCTCGATGCGCAGCGCCTCGTTCCACTTGGCCATCCGCTCGGACCGGGCGAACGACCCGACCTTGAGCTGGTCGGCCCCCCATCCGACCGCCAGATGCACAATGGTCACATCCTCGGTCTCGCCCGAGCGGGCCGAGACGATGGTCCGCATCCCTGCCGCCCGCGCGGCGTCCAGCGCCGCCAGCGTCTCGGTCAGGGTGCCGGCCTGGTTGGGCTTGATCAGGGCCGCGTTGCAGGCCCCGCCGCGGGCGGCCCGTTCCACCGCCTGCGCCGAGGTCGCCAGGAAATCGTCGCCGACGATCTGCACCCGGTCGCCCAGCCGGCGGGTGACTTCGGCCATCCCGGCCGTGTCGCCCTCGTGCACCGGGTCCTCGAGGGACACCACGGGATAGGCCGTGCACCAGCCGGCCAGCCGGTCGATCAGCGCGCCGGTGTCCAGTGCCGCGCCGTCCGCGGCAAGGCGATACAGCGTGCCGTCCCAGAACTGGCTCGCCGCCACGTCCACGGCCAGCGCGACATCGGTGCCGGGGCGCAGGCCGGCCCGCTCGATCGCTGCGACTGCGGCCTCGAGCGCGGCCTCGTTGCCGTCGAACTGCGGCCACCAGCCGCCCTCGTCGGCGACCCCGGCCAGCCGTCCGGTCTCGGACATCAGGGCACCGGCGGCGTGATAGACCTCGGCAACCACTTCGGTCGCGGCGTCGAAACTGTCGGCGCACAGCGGCATCACCAGGAAATCCTGCACGTCGATCCGTCGTCCGGCATGGGCGCCGCCGCCGAATATCTGCACCATCGGCATCGGCATCCGGACGACGCCGCCCCCCCCGTCGCCCGCGAGGTGGCGCCACAGCGGCACGCCGCCGGCGGCGGCGGCGGCATGGGCCACCGCCATCGAGACCGCGATGGTCGCATTCCCGCCCAACCGCGCCTTGTTGGCCGTCCCGTCCAGCATGATCAGCGTCGCGTCCACCCCGGCCTGGTCGGCGGCATCCAGCCCGACAAGCGCCGGCGCGATCACTTCGGCCACCGAGGCGAGCGCCCGGGCGACGCCGTAGCCGCCGCAGAAGCTGCCGCCGTCGCGCAACTCGATCGCCTCGCGTTCCCCGCGCGAGGCACCGGCGGGGGCGATGGCCCGGCCGACGGCGCCGCCGGCAAGGGTCACTTCGGCCTCGACGGTGGGGCGGCCGCGCGAATCCCAGACGCGGCGGGCGTCGATGCGGCGAATGGTGCTGTCGCGTGTCATGGCATGCCCTCGTTTCGGTTTCGGTCGGCGGCCCAGGCGTCGCGCAGGGCGGACAGGGTTTCCGGCGGCGATGCGATCAGCGGCCGGGCAACCCGGCGGACCGCCGCGCGGTCATCCTCGCCGCGCAGGTATTCGACCGGCGACTTGCCGTCCACCCGCGCCAGGAACAGCCCCGGCAGCAGGGCGGCGGCGCGCGCCTCCAGCGCGGCGGGGGCCTCCCAGTCGACCCCGGCGAGATAGGCCGCGGCCAGCGCGTCGAAGCAGCGCAGGAACCCCGCGGCGGCCTTTGGCGCGGCGAGGCATTTGAGCAGCATGTGATTGAGGCAGAAGGCAAGATCGAAGGCCGGATCGCCGAACCATGCGCATTCGGCGTCAAGAAACACCGGCCCGTCCGGCCCGATCAGGATGTTCTTCGGGCTGACATCGCCATGCACGACGCTGCGCGGCGTCCCGGCCAGCCGGGCGGACAGCGCGGCAATGGGCGCGGCAAGGTCCGGGTGGGCGGCGGCGGTGGCGCCCAGATAGGGCTCGATCCGGATGGCGCGAAAGATGTCGTCGCTGCGATAGCGGCCCGGGGCATCCGGATCGCGGGCAAACCCCGCATGCAGCGCCGCAAGCCGGGCGCCGACCGCCGCCGCGACGGCAGTGTCGGCCTGTCCGTCCAGCAAATCGGCCTTCCACAGCCGGTGATCGGCGGGCGACAGCCAGGCCATCGCCAGCATCCCCGTCCGCGGATCGCTGGCCAGCAGCGCGGGGGCGGCCCCGGGCACGATCCGACCGGCGTCGCGCAGCCAGGCTGCCTCGAAGGCGTTGCGCTCCACCGGGGCGCGCCAGTCGGCGGCGACCCGCAGCTGCGCCAGCGCCCGCTTGATGCACAGGCTGCGCCGCGGCGTGTCGACCCGCCAGATGTCGGACGACACGCCCCCCGCCAGCGGTTCCGCGGTTACCGTAGCGCCGGCCTCCACCAACCCGGCCCCGACCAGAAAGGCCAGCATGTCACCGGGCAGGGCGGTGGCGACGCCCCCGGTCATCGTGGGGCAGGCCCCGGTTGCGGCAGGTCGGCCTCGGCCACGACCGGGTTGACCAGACTGCCGACGCCTTCGACGAAGATCTCCACCTCGTCGCCCGGAACGACGGGGCCGACCCCCGAAGGCGTGCCCGTCAGGATGACGTCGCCGGGCTGCAGCGTGATCGCCCGCGACAGGTAGCTGACCAGTTCGGCCACCGAAAACAGCAGATCGGCACTGTTGCTGTCCTGGCGCAGCACGCCGTTCACGCGCGCGCCAATTCGCAGCGCGGCGGGGTCGAGATCGGTCGCGATGACAGGACCGAGCGGGCAGAAGCCGTCGTGGCCCTTGCAGATCAGCAGTGCGCCCTGCGCCATTTCCCGCTTCTGGATCACCCGCTCGCTGATGTCGTTGGCGCAGGTGTAGCCCAGCACATGCTCCAGCGCGCGTTCGGGCGGGATGCGCCGGCCCGCGCGCCCGATGACGACGGCAAGCTCGGCCTCGAAGTGCAGTTCGCCGGCCTCGGGCGGGTAGGGGATCGGGGCGCCCGGGCCGATCACCGCGCCGGGCGGCTTCATGAACAGAAGCGGGATTTCGGGGGTTGCGGCGCCCGCCTCGGCGATGTGCGCGACATAGTTCAGGCCGACGCCGAACACGCAGCCGGGCCGGACCGGGGCCAGCAGGCGCACCGCCTGAAGCCGGTCGCGGGTGTCGGTGGGCACAAGGGCGCCGAACGGGTCGCCCGGCAGGCGGTGCAGGACGTCGCCCTCCAGCACGCCCCAGAACGTGCCTTCGTCGGTTTCATAGCGTGCGATCTTCATGCGCTCTCCATCCAGTGGCCGGCGGCGGCGATGTCGTCGTCGGCGATGTCGTCATCATGCAGGATGACGGTGTAGCGGGTTACAAACCCCTCGCCCGGTTCCAGCGATCGGCCGGAGGTGCGGAACGGACCGACCGTGACCACGCCCCATCCGGCGACGAACCATGTCTGCGGCAATCCCCCGACCGGCGGCGCGATCACCGTCACGCCGGCGCGCGCCCCGCCCCCCACCGGCCCCGTGACATCCACCCAGCGTGCGGCCTCGGCGGCGATCCGGTCGGCGCCGCGGTTGCCGAGGTTGTCGCGGATGATGCCGCCGCGGGCCTCGGTCATCGTCTCGGCCACCCGGACGTTGAACCAGGCGTGGCGGGTCGGCCCCAGATCGACCGGCCATGCCGCGGCCCGCAGCCGGCTTTCCAGCCGCAGGACATGGTGCCGCGTTCCCGGCAGAAGGGTGGTGCGCCGCTCCTCCTGCAGCACCAGCCGGCCGTCCGGGGCACCCCATTCCTCCGGACCGCGCCAGTCGATCTGCTGCACCAGAACCGCGCGCCCGTCCGCGTCGGTCTCGAGGCGCGCGCCGGCCTGCACCTGGCGGCCCGGCGCCCGGCCCTGGAACACGCCGTCGGTGTAGAAGCCGTAGGTATACACCTCGTGCCGGCCCGGGCCGACCGGCATGCGGACATGCACATGATCCGCGCCGAACCACAGCGCGTTGTGGTGCGGATGATCGGCGGGCGATTCCGACGCCAGCAGATAACCCGCCGGCGACAGCAGCGGATAGAGATAGGGTCGCCGCAGTCCCGGGGTCAGGGCCAGCAGCGGGCGGTCGCCCCACACCAGCCAGTCGCGCCGACCCTGGGCATGGGCGCCCGGGGGCAACGCGAGGGCCTCGGGCGCGAAGGTGACCGACGGCTCAGCCATGGCGCACCACCCGTGGGCGGGCGGGCGCGGCGGTGCTGCCCCGCACCACGAGGGTCGGGCGGTGCATCATCCGGATCGGCGGGGCGGGCGCTTCGGTGCGGGGATTGGCGCGCTCGGCCAGCATCCGCATCAGCAGGTCGCCGCAGCCCAGCGCCATGTCATAGACCGGCAGCGCCATGGTGGTCAGTCCGGGCCCCCACCAGCGGAACCAGGGCGCGTCGCCGAAACCGACGACCGAGATCGCCGCCGGCACCGGAAGCCCGGCCGAGCCGATCGCCTCCAGCACCCCGACCGTCAGCTCGGCCCCGGCGGTGACCACGCCGGTGGGCCGGTCGGGCAGGTCCAGCAACGCGCGCATGGCCGCGGCGCCGAAGGTCGCGTCGGGCGGGCCGGTGCGGACGAGGTCGTCGGAAAGGGGATGGCCGGCCGCCACGAAGGCGTCGCGGTACCCGGCCAGCCGCTGGCGGCCGGTGGACAGTGCCTCGATCCCGCCGACATAGGCGATCCGCCGGTGGCCGAGGTCGATCAGGTGGCGTGCCGCGGCCTCGAGCCCGGCCCGCTCGTCGATGCCCAGCCACGGCCGTTCGCCGCCGGCACCCTCGCGGATCAGTTCCACCGTCGGGACCTTGCCCAGCAGCGCCAGCGTCTCGGGTCGCGGGTGGGGGCTGAGTGCGGTCACCATCCCGGCCGCGCGGGCCTCCACCAGCCCGCGCACCTGCCGCAGTTCCGACTCCGGGTCATCCCGGGTCGCGGCCAGAAGCAGCTGGAACCCCTCGTCCTCGCAGCGGCGCGCCAGCGCCATCGCGGCGGTGCCGTAGAAGTCGTTGCGGACGTCGGGGACGATCAGGCCGATCAGCTGCGAATGCCCGGTTCGCATCGCCCGCGCCGCAGAATGCACGACATAACCCTTTTCCCGCGCCAGCCGCTGCACCCGGGCCTTGGTCGCGGCCGAGATGCCGGGGGCGTCGGCCAGCGACCGCGCCACGGTCGAGACCGAGACGCCAAGCATCCGCGCCAGGTCCTTGAGTTTTACCTGCCCGGTCAACCCGTGCCTCCCCCCGTTACTGCCGGCCCGTGGCGCCGACGCCGGGATCGTTAGCGCAAGCCTACGCCCAAGGAAAGAAAAAAAGCATTCAAGGCAAGTAATTGTTGTAGCGCAAACGTTAGCGTGGTATGCGCCGGTTCGGGTCGATCGGAGGGCCGACCCGGAACAGGGAGGAGTTTGTCTGATGAACCTGAAACGTCCCCTTGCCACCGGGATCGACCGGCGGCGCTTTGTCCAGACCGGGCTTGTCGCTGCACTGGCCGCCCCGGCCATCGTTCGCGGCGCCCATGCCCAGCAGCGGTTCCTGTGCCGGATCGCGCATTCCGAGGCGCTCGGCTCGCCCATGACCGAGTACTTCGAGAAGTGGACCGGCGTGCTGAACAGCGAAAGCGGAGGTCGGATCGAGGCGCAGCATTTCCCGGCCAGCCAGCTTGGCGGCTTTGCCGAACTGATCGAAAGCAGCCGCATCGGCACCATCCAGGTGACCACCGGTGGTCCCGACGCCGACGAGGCCGTCGCGCCCGAGATTGCGCCGCTGGGTGGTGCGCCCGGCTTCATCTTCAGCGGCGAGGCCCATGTTGACCGCGTGCTGCAGGGCGAGTTGGGCGAGCTCGCCTCGCAGATCGCCCGCACCAAGACGGGGGTGGAATTCCTGGCCTACGGCGAGGTCGGCTTCCGCCATGTCCTCGCCAAGCGTCCGGTCGCCTCGCTCGAGGATCTGGCGGGGCTGAAGATCCGGGTGCCGCAGCTGCGCGTCTGGGTCGATTTCTGGGAAAAGCTGGGCGCGAACCCCACGCCGCTACCGTTCGCCGAGCAGTATTCGGCGCTGTCCACCGGGATCATCGACGGGCTGGAGGGCGACTTCTTTTCGGCGCTGGGCTTCAAGTGGCACGAGCAAGCCAAGCACATCACCCTGACCTATCACTGGTTCCTGCCCAAGGCGGTGCGGGTGAACGCGGCCTGGCTCGACAGTCTGCCGGACGACCTGAACGAGATGGTGCGCCGCACCGCCCGCGAGGTCTTTGCCGAGCAGCGCGCGGTCAACCGCGCCAACACCGACGCCGCCCTCGAGGAGTTGAAGGGCTTCGGCGTCGAGGTCCGCACCCTCGACGAGGCCGAGCGCAACCGCTGGGTGGCCAGCACCGAGTCGCTGTTTGACGAGTTCGGCTCGAAAAGCGCCGAGACCGCCGACATGATCGCCCGCATCCGCGACCTCGCGTGAACCGGTCCGCCCGGCCGATGCCGACCCGGCCCGTGGCGCCGGGTCCGGGCGGGGGAATCGCCCCCGCCCGGATCACCCCGCACCGTCGAGCGACAGCATGACCCTACCCCCGAGCGACCCCGTCGCGGCGCCCGGCCCGTTGCGGCGCATGGGCCGACTGGCCGATGCGGTGCTGGAAAACCTGAGCGCCGCGCTGATGCTGATGGCAGCCCTCGTGGCGGTGTGGCAGGTGTTCCACCGCTATGTCCTCAAGGCCTCGCTGTCGTGGCCCGAGGAGGTGGCGCTGTGGGCCTTCGTCTGGGGCGTGTTCATCGGCCTTGCGGTCGCGGTGGGGCGGGACGGGCATATCGCGATCTCGCTCCTGCGGCGGTTGCTGCCGGATGCGGCGCTTCCCTGGCACCGGCTGTTCGTGCGAACCATGACGGCGGCCGCCTGCGTGGTGCTGGTGGTGCACGGGCAGGATTTCATGGCGCGGGTGATGTCGGCCTCGCCGGCGCTGCAGATGCCGCTGCGCTATCTCTACATGGCGGTGCCGGTCGGCGGCGCGCTGGCGCTGGTCTATGTCGCGCTGTGCGGCGATCCCGCGCGGGTCTGGGCGGGGCCCCTGGCGGTCGTGCTGGGCGTACTGGTGTATCTGGCAGTGCGCCACGGGGCGGGGATGGTCCTGGATCATCGCAGCGCCGCGACGGTGCTGATGCTGGTCGCGCTGGCGCTGATCCTGCTGGAGGTGCCGATCGCCTTTTCCCTCGCCTTCGCCGCCTTTGCCGCCTTTGCCCCGCAGGGCAACCTGATGCTGGTGATCGTGGCGCAGAACATGGCCTCGGCGCTGAATTCCTTCACGCTGCTGGCGATCCCGTTCTTCATCATGGCCGCGGCGGTGATGAACGCGGGCGGCATCACCACGCGGCTGATCGACCTGGCGACGCATCTTGTCGGCCATTTCCGCGGCGGGCTGGGACAGGCGAACGTGCTGACCAACACGCTGATGGCGGGGGTGTCGGGGTCGTCCACGGCCGACGCCTCGGCGATTGCCAAGCTGATGGTGCCCGAGATGGAAAAGCGCGGCTATGATCGCGCCTTCGGCTGCGCGCTGACCAGCGCGGCCTCGACGCTGGCCAACCTGATCCCGCCCAGCCTGGGGCTGATCATCTATGCCGCGCTGGCCTCGGTCTCGGTCGGGGCGCTGTTTGTCGCGACGATCGTTCCGGGGTTGATCGTGGCGGCGGTTCTGGCGCTGGTGGTGTACCTGATCTCGCGGGTGAAGGGCTATGGCGCCGGGCGCGCGCGGTCGTCCGGACGGCAGCGTCTGGGGGCACTGTGGGTGGCGGTGCCGGCGCTGCTGTTGCCGGTGGCGGTGGTGGGCGGCGTGCGCTTCGGCGTCTTCACCGCGACCGAGGCCGGTTCGATGGCCGTGGTGTTCGCGATCGTCTGCGGCGTGTTCTTCTATCGCCAGCTGACCGCGGGCGGCTTTGTCCGGGCGGTGCGCGATGCCGCGGGGGATACCGTGGCGGTTGCCGTGATCATCGCCGCCGCCGCCCCCTTCGCCTGGGTGCTGACGGCCGAACAGATGCCCCAGCGCATCGCCGCCGGCCTGACCGGGCAGGGCATGAGCCCCGAGATGGTGCTGCTGATGGTGTTGCTGTTCCTGCTGGTGATCGGGCTGTTCATGGAGATGATCGCGGCGATGGTCATCCTGGTGCCGATCCTGCTGCCGGTGGTGGTGGCGGCCGGGTTGCATCCGGTGCAGTTCGGGGTGGTGCTGGTGCTGTCGCTTGTCATCGGGGCGCTCACGCCGCCGCTGGGGGTGCTGGTGTTCACGACCGCCCGCGTCGGCCAGGCCGAGGTCGTGGCGGTGTTCCGCGCCATCCTGCCCTTTGTCGGCGCGATGATCTGTGTTCTTGTCGCGGTGACCTACCTGCCGGGCTTGACCATGGGCCTGACCCGGTGGCTTGGTCCGTAACCGGAGAGGGTCGGATCGGGAAAGGGGCGAAGGCATGCGTATCGCGGTGATCGGGCTGGGGATGGCGGTGACGCCCCATGCGAAGGCCCTGCTGGACCTGGCCGACCGCGTGAAGGTCGTGCATGCCTTCAGTCCCAGCCCCGCGCGACGCGCCGCCTTTGCCGCGCGCTTCGGCTTTCCCGTCTGCGACCGGATCGAGACGATCCTGGAGGATGCCAGCGTCGACGCGGTGATGGTGCTGACCCCGGCCAACACCCATGGCGAGATTGCGCGCCGCTGCGCCGAGGCGGGCAAGCACGTGCTGCTGGAAAAACCGCTGGAGGTCAGCACCGAACGGGCCGAGGCGCTGGTCGCCGCCTGCCGTGCCGCCGGGGTGCGGCTGGGGGTGGTGCTGCAGCACCGGTTCCGTCCCTCCGGGCAGCGGCTGGCCGGTTTGTTGGCCGATGGCACGCTGGGTGCGGTGCACGGTGCCTCGGCCACGATCCGGCTGTGGCGGCCGCAAGGCTATTATGACGAGCCGGGGCGCGGCACGATGGCGCGCGACGGCGGCGGGGTGCTGATCTCGCAAGGGATCCACACGCTGGATCTGCTGTTGTCGCTGGCCGGCCCGGTGACCGAGGTGGCGGGTTTCGTCACCACCACCCCCGTCCACCGGATGGAGACCGAGGACATGGTCTGCGCCGCCCTGCGCTATGCCGGCGGCGCGCTGGGCAGCATCGAGGCGACCACCGCCGCCTATCCCGGCTTTCTCGAGC
>Ga0213835_100829_pt1 | contig 24103 bp, 19 predicted proteins | sample SWPATP01_FD_160576 | JGI IMG/M metagenome (GOLD analysis project Ga0213835, IMG submission 160576) | Coastal seawater microbial communities from Marineland, Florida, United States - SWPA TP0 #1 | ecosystem: Environmental > Aquatic > Marine > Coastal | place: USA: Florida | collected 2016-08-05 | reverse complement strand
TCTCATCAAAGGCTTTGGCTGATCCACCAAATTTAGCAGATAGCACCTTTGTGATTGCTGCAGTCAACGTGGTCTTTCCGTGATCCACGTGTCCAATCGTTCCTATGTTTACGTGTGGCTTCTTACGGTCAAACGTTTCTTTTGCCATTGGTCGTTTCCCTGTTAGAATTTAATATTATGTTGAAAAAAGTTAGAAAAATTGCAGAAGAGCCGCTACTCGGATTTGAACCGAGGACCCCTTCCTTACCATGGAAGTGCTCTACCCCTGAGCTATAGCGGCGAGATGTGAGCGGGCGACGGGGCTCGAACCCGCAACATTCAGCTTGGAAGGCTGACACTCTACCAGTTGAGTTACGCCCGCATCAGTTGTGGGGAGAGCAGGATTCGAACCTGCGAAGTCGAAAGACAACAGATTTACAGTCTGCCCCAGTTGGCCGCTTTGGTATCTCCCCAAATTTATCTTCATTAAAAAAAGAACTGAGCTGGCGATAGGATTTGAACCTACGACCGGCGGTTTACAAAACCGCTGCTCTACCCCTGAGCTACGCCAGCATTAAAAACAAGATTCCAAAGTTAGCTAAAGATTATTTTTTTGTCAACTAATATTTTATTTAAACTTCAGGGTATTTTCTTGATTTCTTGACCTTGTATTTTTTAAACAGATAAGCACCTAATTTCCAAAAGACAAATACCACAATTATGGTCAAAATTGAGGTTCCGTAGTAATTCAGCCATCTTTGAATTGCAGGCCAACTTTCTCCGATATACCAACCAACCGTGATTAATATACTATTCCATGCTAAAGCACTTATTGTAGCTGAGATAATAGTAGGTATCATTTTGGTTTTACTAACGCCGGCTACAAGTGAAATGATTGATCTCGTGCCTGCTAAAAAACGATTCGCCAGGATAACGCCCTGTCCCCAGCGATACATCCATAGCTCAGCTTTGTTCATGTACTTATTATCTATGAACTTTAAGAATCGAAACCTGCTATGCTTTGTACGGATTTCGTCACCTACCCTATATCCGACATAATAAAGACTCATAAATCCCAAAACAGACCCAACAGTTGTGATTCCTAAAACAACTGAGAAATCGACAATGTGGATTACAGCAAGATATCCCCCGAAAACTACTAATATATCGCCTGGTATGGGAGGAAATACGTTTTCCAGATAAGCAATGAAAAAGAAGAATGAGTAGATAACCCATAAAGGCATATCAACAATCCAATCAACTAAGTTTAGGATGTGGTCCTCAATCATTCTTTCTAATTACAGTTTTATTGTTTCTGATATGATGAAAGTAACACAACAGCTGTGGCACTCATTCCTTCTTCTCTACCCACAAAGCCAATTTTTTCAGAAGTTGTTGCTTTAACGGAAACATTCTTGATATCAGTCTTTAAATCAGAAGCAATTACTTCGCGCATCAAATCAATATAGTCTCTAAGTTTAGGACGTTGAGCAACAATAGTACTATCAACATTAACAATAGAATACCCTTCGTTATACATTAAATCATACGCTTTTCGAAGAAGGATTCTACTGTCAATGTCTTTATACTTTTGATCTGTATCCGGAAAGTGACTTCCAATATCCCCTAAGGATAATGCTCCTGTTATGGCATCAATAATGGCATGAATAAGGACATCGGCATCAGAGTGACCAAGTAATCCTTTCTCAAAAGGAATTTCAACCCCTCCCAAAATCAATTTTCTTCCCTCTGAAAGTTGATGAATGTCGAATCCGGTTCCAATTCTATACATAGGTTTAGGTTGATTAAATTTCTCTTGTGCCAGTTTTAAGTCAGATGGATAGGTTAATTTAATGTTTGACGGATCACCGGAAACTATTGAGACATGATGACCCGCTACTTCAACAAGCGAAGCATCATCAGTGCCAAAACGATTTTCATTATATGCTTTGTTATAAGCATCTCTGATTATTTCTGTTTTAAATACCTGAGGAGTTAATGCCTGCCAAATCTCATCTCTGTTAAGCGTTTTAGAAATTGTACCATCTTCAGTAACCTTTTTAAGCGTATTGGCTGAAGGAGTCGCCAAGATTGCTGCTCCTTTTTTTATTGCAGCTTCAAAAACGGCTTTGATATCTGAATGAGAAACAAAAGGGCGCACTGCATCATGAACAGCTACAAACTCTTCTTTTTCAATTAATGCTAATGCATTGTGGATTGAATGTAGGCGTTCGCTACCACCTTCAACAAAAAAAATCCTTGAATCAAGAGGCAAAGATCCTTTGATTTCCTCATTATTCATCAGTTCTTGTGGAAGCGCAATTATAATTTTTTTCACCTCTTGCAAAGGTAAAAAACATGAAATCGTATGGAAAAGAATCGTTTGATTTGCAAGGGGAATGAATGCTTTGGGTAGCCCAAGTCCCATACGTTTCCCCATGCCGGCCGCGGGTAGTATTACAGCAAAATCAGAATTCATTTAGAGAATGAGCATTGCATCCCCAAAAGAGAAAAATCTATACTTTTTCTCAACAGCTTCGGAGTATGCCTGCATCAACAAATCGAAATCACAGAATGCAGCAGTTAGCATTAACAATGTTGATTCAGGTCTGTGGAAATTTGTAATCAAAGCCTCAGTCAATTTGAAATCGTATGGAGGATATATAAACTTGTCTGTCCAACCAATCGTTGGTTTTAGTAAACCACTTGCGGTTATGCTGCTTTCAATTGCTCTCGTAGCAGTAGTTCCACAAACAAATACCTTGCTTTTCTTTTTTGTCTTTACCGCATTAATGCGTTCAGCACTATCTTCTGAAATGAAGAAGTATTCTGAGTCCATACGATGCTTTGTAAGATCTTCTACTTCTACAGTACGATAGGTTCCCCACCCAATATGCAATGTAACCGGAACAACATCTGCCCCTTTTTCTTTAATTTTATCAACTAATTCCTGCGTAAAATGCATCCCGGCGGTTGGCGCAGCAACGGCCCCTCGTTCAGTTGCAAAAATAGTTTGATAGCGTTCCTTATCGGCAGGTTCCGGTTTCCTTTTTATATAAGGGGGAAGCGGCATCTCGCCCACTGCATCTAATTTCTCGTAAAGCTCTTCATTTGAGCCACTGAACAAAAATCTTATGGTACGTCCTCTCGATGTAGTGTTATCTACAACTTCGGCTACGAGTTCATCGCCAAAATATAATTTATTTCCAATTCTGATTTTTCTTGCAGGCTCTACAAGCACATCCCAAAGCATATTCTCAGGTTGCAATTCTCTGAGCAAGAATACTTCAATGCTTGCCTCTGTTTTTTCTTTCTTACCCTTTAGTCTGGCTGGAAAAACTTTTGTGTTATTAACAACTAAACAATCTCCGAGATTAAAATACTCATGTATATCAGAGAATTTTTTATGCGTGATTGTCTTCTCAGCTCTATTAATGACCATTAATTTGGATGAATCTCTGGGTTCAGCCGCATGAGAAGGTATTTTCAGCTTTTCAAACTCGTACTTGAAATCGGTAAGTTTCATGAGGTTTTATTTGAATACGATATTTTTGGGATAAAAAAAAGTCAAGAAAGATACAAAAATAAAGAGCGGTGTTCAAGACGCCAATTAATTGAGTATTACTCTCATTTAATATATTAATAATTACTTGCGTACAGTAAATTGAATTTTATTGTGATAAATAATTTTTTTTGCACTATTTCTAAAACCTTATGAATTAAACTGTTGTTTAAAGCGTTAATTTTGCCCTAAATATAAATAAAGTGACAAAGTGGAATAATTCACTTTTTTTTTATACGTTATAGTTAATGTGAAAATTAATCGAAATCTGCTGTTAACGATGAAAAACTATATTTCTATCCCATTTATTATATTCATTTTATCATTTGTATTTGTGGATTCATCAAATGCACAATTCCGAGATGATCTTCCCTCTCCATTTGGAATGACAGGGGACGTAGTCAGAGCAGATTATGACCATAACAGGCTTTTTGGTTTGGTAGATTTCCAAATGGGGCATTCTTATGAGATGTCGTTTGGAAGTTTTGGTGGAAACAGTTTCAATCAAAATATGTACACCAATACGATGCATTTATTTTTTAATGACAGATTAACGGGTCGGGTTGATTTATCAGTATTACACTCTCCTTTTGGAAATGGTATTCATGGCAGTCAGCAAAATGCCCAATTTTTAATTAGAAATGCATCTTTAACCTACAACTTCTCTGATAATTCTCATCTTACTGTCTCTTACAGACAGTTACCTACTTCGATGTTTTACGATCCATTCATGCAAAATCCGTTTGACAGAAGATTTCACAGAAATAGGTTGGGAAGTAATGCGTGGTAAAGAGCTTCATACGCGTTCACTATGAAAAAATGGTTTGATTCCCCACTCTTCCTTAATGCCTTAATAGGATTCCTTAGTTTTTTACTCATTTTCCTTTTACTCGCTCTTTTTACCAGAGTCATTTATCCAAGGATTCACGCTGAACGTAGTGATATAGAATCACATTTGATTAGTTCTGTTATTCAAATTGAAGTCCTTAATGGATGTGGACTCCCCGGAATAGCTTCCAGATTCACGAATAATCTTAGAAAAAGTGGGTTTGATGTTGTAGATTCCGGTAACTTCGAGCGATTTGATGTAGAACATTCTTTTATAATTGACAGAAGTGGCAATTCTGAGAATGCCAGAAGAGTTGCAAGAGCACTGGGAATTCCGGATAACCGAATTATCCGAGAAGTTTCGCCACACTTTTTCCTTGATGCATCAGTTGTAATTGGTGCAGATTTTGATGATTTAAAACTACAATAACTAATTAATGAGCTCAGATTTGACAAAGACAACTACTGAAATTGATCAAAAAAATACAGATCAGGTCAATTTTATTGCTAAAACGTTATCAGATAAAAAAGCAGAGAACATCCGAATCATGGATTTAAGGGGAGTAACCACATTAGCTGATTATTTCATTATATGTAGTAGTGCTTCTGATGTTCATGCAAAAACCCTTGCTGATGAAGTATCCGAAAAAGTAAAAGATGAATACAGCGAGAAACCCTGGAGAAAAGAAGGATTAGAAATCCGCCGTTGGATTATACTTGATTATGTTCACATTGTTGTTCATATCTTCAATGGTGAAACCCGTCAGTATTATGGGTTAGAGCGTATGTGGAATGATGCCAAAATAACGACTTACACAGACTGAATTCCTGTCATGTCTGCTAAGCCCAAAGTACTAATCACCGAGCCCGTCTTTGAAGAAGTGATTGCTCTGCTAAAGGAACATACAGAGCTTACGGTGGGTAAAAGAGGTACTTTTAATTCATCAGAAGAACTCGCAAAAGTTATAGTTGAATATGATGGTTTAGTTTCAATGCTATCAAATCCAGTTGATGAGCGTGTCTTAAATCAGTCAAAAAAACTAAAAGTTATTGCAAATTATGCTGTGGGCTACAATAATATTGAGGTAGAAATAGCAACCCTAAAGGGAATTAAAGTTGCCAACACCCCTAATGTACTTACAGAAACTACAGCTGAAGGAGCTTTTGCGCTCTTACTTGCCGTTGCACGAAGATTGAATGAAGCAGAACAATGTCTTCGAAGTGGTGCGTTTGACGGATGGAATCCCAACGGGTTTATTGGTTTTGATTTATTCGAAAAAAAGATAGGTATCCTTGGGATGGGGCGAATTGGTAGAGCTTTTGCAAGGAGAGCTGCAAGTTTTGGGATGGAAGTCTTTTACACCAACAGAACTCAATTACCCTTTGAAATCGAATCTGAACTTAAAGCAACATACCTTGCAAATCCACTTGATTTAGCAAAAACCTGCGATATTATTAGCATTCATTGTCCTTTAACTGAACAGACGCACCACTTGGTAGATGAATACTTTATCAACTCAATGAAAAAAGGCTCTGTAATTATCAACACCGCAAGGGGACCAGTTGTGGATGAGAAGGCGTTGGCGCATGCGCTACTCAATGGTCATCTTTGGGGTGCAGGTCTAGATGTGTATGAATTTGAACCAGAAGTTCACCCTGATTTACTTTCTGCTCCAAACACTGTACTTCTTCCGCACGTTACAAGTGCCACCTATAAAACACGTTTATCTATGGGGATGCTTGCAGCGGGTGCAGTTCTACATGAATTAGTAGGTTTGGATATGGATTGTCATTTTGTAAATTGAGTTTTCATATCTTTTTAAACCACCACGCTACTCGTATTGATGGATAACATAATCGAAAAGAATAAACGTTATCTTAATTTCTTTTTCGTGTTACTAGCACTTGGGTTTCTTGCGTGGGTTTCTGGGGAAGTCCACTTTAAATTTGGTAAACCTTCAGAAACTAATCGAGATGAACTCATACAACAGGCCTTAGAAGGTGCAACACAATTATTCACTCAGCTAGAGACAGATTTAATTACAGATTCTAATCAGTTAGTTCAATCCATTAAGCCCCTCATTCTTACTCAAAGAAATGAACAGCTGTATAACAGGATATCAAGCAGAGACCGATTCTTCGGGGTAACAATTTTCCGAAATGAGCGACAAATCATGTGGACTGGTAACCCGGTATCAATGTTACCTGATTCAACAAATGATGATATTTTTGTGACCCTTACTCAAAGTGGGTATGTTCTTTTTTTTACATGTCAGATCACATTTTTTGATGATGATGATAATCGTTTTGATATTGTAACGACTCGACTCATTCGCAGGTCCGGTGCATCTCCGGTGTTGCTAACCGAGCAGATTGATGAAACCACACAATGGGCTAGAAGACTTTCTTACCCTGTGAATTTTCGTTTTTTCGACTTAGAAACGACCCCTCTACCAGCTCAAAAACGAGCTTTACATACCGTTAGTGTAGATTCCGTTGGCTTCGTAACAGCAAGTGTTGCAGATTTTCCTTTTCTAGAAAGAGAATGGCATCGAAGCATGATTCGATTTAGATATACGATGCTTTTAATTGGGCTTACTCTCATTTTTTTGCTGCTTTGGCAAAGTAGCAACTCACTAAGCCAACCCTCTCGCTTATTCATCCAGCTTATTGGTTTACTATCGCTATGGGTGTTGTTTATTCTGATTGAAATACCGTTTCCTAGATTATTACCTCCATCTCCGGGTACAAACCTTCTCCACCTCTCTCTATTTGGACGTGATGCTCTTTTTCTGAGTCTTTTACAGATTCAGTTGGTAAGGATATTATTTATCCACAATCAGCGAAACACGCTGATGATTTCCTTAGGTTATATAATAGCTGGCTTACTTGGTGGATTAATTTTTAATGAGATACATGCCGTTATTCTTAAAACCGAAACCGGCCTACTTTCTTTGAGTGTAACACCGGACGTAAATTCATGGGTAGTTTATTTTGGTTCCTTCATTATGACTGCATCCTTTGTTTTACTCTTGTTTCGTCTAATAAAACTGAATAAGGATTCAAATCAGAAAAACTCTTTCAAGACTTTTTTGATCGGAAAAACATTCTTCCTGATTACAATTTTTGGCATTACATATTCCGAAGTCTTATCCGCCCAAGCGCTTGATGTGTTATCATTTGCGATTGTTAGCTTTTTAATTTCATTCACCATTTTCATCAGTTTACACAATAATTTTAATCCCGAACAACTTCCTGTACCCCGTCAGATTTCATTGGTTGTCTTTGCAACGGCAATATTAGCTATTCCTTGCTTTTTTGCCGCTGAAATTGAGAAAGAAGATCAGGAGATGCTGCGAATGGCTATCAATTATTCTCAGGCAAATCAAGAACAGGCTGAAACAATTTCAAGAGTTTTACTTCAAAATTTGGCTAATGATCCGGGAATTCAACAGATTCAAACCGTTGATGCATATCCTACTTTCCCAATTCATGCCGCAGCTCAATTCAGAAGAAGAGTTAATCAGTTAATTGAACCTGAGTGGAATTCTTACACTATTTTGGCTTTTTTGTTGGATGGGCGGCTGAATGTTATCACCGACTTCGGTTCTCAACAGGCGTTCTCTGATCGATTTTCTTCTTCTTTTTATGAAGAAGTGAAGCATTTTATTCGCCAATCTCTGCAAAAACCATTCGCCCGTTTACCAATTATTGAATCTGATCCACGATTTAAAGGCTTTCCTGTTTTTATAAAAGGATTACAAAGCATCCCTTCTGATTTCCCCAGCCAGCCTTCTTGGTTAGTTACTTTCGTTCTTGTTGAAGGAACCTCTTTTGGTCGTCCTATTCATGATGCCTTGGTTTTTCATCAACGAGACCGCGATCATTGGAATCGGTTTATGTTAACTGAATATGTTGATGGATTAAAGTCACGAACTACAGCAGCGGCACGTGCACCTATTTATCCCATTCAACACACCATTGTGAATGAATATTTTTTCCAATCAGAAGAACGTATCACATTTAGAAGCATTCGAGAACCAACCCCTGTTCGACAACTCTTGTACAGACACGATGACCGAACGTTGATTATAGCAGCCGTCAGAGATCAAACACTATTGAATTTCATCTTTTCCGGATTCCGCTATTTCGTGGCTTTACTTATCATTTGTCTGGGAATTTATCAGTTTTATTTACTTTTAGTGGGTAAACAAATTGCTAATCGACAACAAAAAATCCACCGATTACATGACAGAATTTTAGACAATTACCTTCTTGCTACGTTACTTTTCTTGGTTGCATTAGCTTTTGTAACTGAGTTTATTGTAAAACGACAGAACCTAACGTTGGCCGAACAAGAGCTATCTCGAAATCTAACAATTCTCGAAAACCGAATCTATCAAATGGAATCGGGTGAAACCGATTTTGGTGCATTTGATTTTATGAATATTGATGCTATTCTTTACGAACAATCTCAGTTAGCAGGCACTACTGCACCAGAGATTTTCAGACTTCAATTACTTTCCGATATGATGCCTTTTGAAGCATACAATCGAATTTTTAATCAAAATTTATCCACAGTTTTTCTACAAACAAAGATTGGCAACTTACCGGTAATTTTTGGTTTTAGAGCTCTTTTTGAAAATAATGAGGTACGTAGAGTTGTTGCAATACCCACGCATACGCGATCTGCCGCTTATGAGGAGGAGTTTTTACTCACAACCACCTACCTGATAGCATTCTATATCATTATTTTCGTGTTTTTTACAGGGGGAGCCTGGATTCTTTCAAGAAAACTCACTCGTCCTTTAGATGCATTTCAATCGGGTTTAAAACAAATTTCAGCCGGAAATCTGGATACGATGCTTCCAGTGACTTCTAATGATGAGATTGGCGAGTTGGCGAAAGCGTACAATCAGATGGTACTTGATTTGAAGAATTTGCGTCAAGATTTGGCACATGCTGAACGTGAAGCTGCATGGAGTGAAATGGCGAGACAAGTTGCGCATGAAATAAAGAATCCGCTAACTCCCATGAAATTAAGTATTCAACACTTACAACGGCAGCTATTAAGTGGAGAACGCAGTATGGATGAGCTACGACCCAATATAGAACGATTAACTACATTGCTGGTTAATCAGATTGAGTCGTTAAGTAACATCTCCTCTGACTTCTCTCGATTTGCTAAACCATTGAGTGGTACGTTTGAAGTTCACACGCTACAAGAGTTAGTGAAAGAAACTTCCCGATTATTTGAACATCATGAAAAAGTACAGATACTACTCAGCCTACCTAGCTACGATGTTAAAGTGAATGCCATACGTGATGAATTTAACCGCGTTCTCATCAATCTGATAAAAAATTCAATTGAAGCAAGTGAAGAAGAAGCCATGGTTTCAATTAGAATTATTAAAGATGAGTCTCATGCCATCTTATTTTTGACTGATCAAGGTAGCGGAATTTCGGAATCAGATGCCGAAAAAGTCTTTGCTCCTAATTTCTCCACTAAAACAAGCGGTACAGGCCTGGGGTTAGCTATATGTAAAAAAATTATGGAAGCGCATAAAGGCACCATCAGTTTTGAATCAATTCAGGGAAAAGGAACTACATTCAAGCTGATCATGCCTTTGGCTTAATTTTTAGCTAACGTTTTATCGGTTTCCTGTAAAAGTTCTGAAATTATAAGTGAACGTAAGCATGGCATATCTAGAAAGTACATTCGAGCGAACATCTTCAATATAGTTGTCCTCAATAATTCTGTTGATTGAGTTATTTTGAGCTAAAATATCAACTACTGTAAAACGCACTTCCCCTGCATTGTTTTTGAGGAATTTGTATCCTAAAGAAGCATTCCAAAACCAAGTATCAAGATTGAAGTCGTCACTTAAACCTTCGTAGTGGGTCACATTTAACTCAGAAGATATCACAAAACGACCTTTGGGTGTGAGCGTAAATGCAAAGCGCCCTCTTCCTGTATAATAATTGTTATCTAACTCTGGGTTGAGTGAGTTATCTACAATATTATAAGTTGATCTATACGACAAACTAAAATCAACATTTGGGCTTATGTTACTGCTAATTGAGAATCCTGCATTTAATCCAAGATTTTTGTTCTCAGCAGTTTGTTGATTTACTTCCACCGGAACCTGACTGTAAGTAGCACCCGTAAAGAGATTTAAATTGCTTCTGATGAGGGTAAATGGCAAGCTATAGTTGAAGAATGACCTCACATTCCATGAGTTTCCTGTATTTGCCGGAGTAATAAGTCGAGCACCACGACCCATGGTAATTCCCTGAGCAATTACAGTATCTGCTTGAGCTACAAATGTTGTATTTCCGATATGATTTGTGGTATAGTTAAATCCAACAAAACTCAGAAAAGCCGTCCCCTTCTCTGAATTTGCTCTTCTAAAACGCATATTCAACGAATGTGTGTATTGTTGGTCTAAATCGGGATTACCCCCTGTTAATTGCAAGGGGTTAGAATTATCCACAACATTCTGAAGCTGAATGGCTGATGGTGAGCGTGTATTAGTATTGTAGAATATTCTCATGTTTGAGCTTCTTGAGAAGTTGTACATGACCATAGCTCTTGGCAAGATGTTATGATAGCTTTTATCGGTTTGCGCAACTACAGGGATGGTTTGCTCACCTGATATTGTGGTGTATTGATAAGCCAGATTTGCATTTGCATTAAAACGCTGATTTCCGATTCTATATCCGCTTGAAAGTCTGTGCGTGATGACATCACTCTCAAATCGACTCGTAAGATTATTATCGAGTATATCGTGAGATTGCGTTACTTCATTGAACTGATACAAATCTCTTCTCGAAATATCTGTTGAGATTTGAGGAGTGTATCCGAAAAGTAATTGGCTCCTTTGTGTGATAGGCTCTGTTACTTGCAAGTCAGCAGAAAATGTTCTTCCAATAGAACGAATTTCTGTATTCTGATTGAATAAATCATTTCTTAGTAAATCATCAAAAAAGATGGTTTCTCCGTTTTGAAGTTGATTACCATCGCGCTCACTAACATTTGATGACACGTTCAGAGATACGGTTCGTCCTCTCTTTTCAAAACTTCTGCGATATAGAAGAGAACCTGATAAGTTGTAGCTAAAATTATCAGATACAAAATTATTCTGAATCTGGTTTACCGGAGATAAATCTGACGCTACGGTTTGTCCTGCAATAAATTGACGCTGATCATTTAATTGAAAACTTCCTCTTGGTGTAAAAATAAAGGAGTTACGTTCATCAAGCGTATATTCCATTCGCGCATTGAATCTATGATTAAAATTGTCGGATGCAGCAAATGAGGCTTCATCGTACAGATTATCAGCTTCTAAACCGGTTAGAAATCTTCTTTCGAGCGATTGGTTATTGCTATTATCGGTTGCATTAAAAAAGTAACTGCCATTTACATTCCAGCTATCATTCCAGCGATCTGTGTAGTTAAGTCCAAAGGAGTGTACTGAGCTCACCCCACTTTGTTGTGCACTTAAGAACTCACGGGCAGCACCGCCACCACCCCACTGTCCCCAGCCACCTCCGCCCATCATTCCACGACCTCCGCCGCCTCCGCCAAATCCACCACGAGCAGGCGGTTGAGCAACTCCTGCCAAATCTTCCATAGCGAAGTTTTGTTGGTTCATATTATTTGTAAGTCCGATTACTGAAAGGCGTTGCGGACCATCGAAAAAATTGATATTCCCCCCACCCATATACCGTTGTTCGGTTCCACCACTGACTGAGGCACGCCCAAACCGACCATGATTCATACCGGGACGAGTTCTGATATTTAACGTCAATTCGGTATTACCGTCATTAAAACCAGTAAATCTGGATTGATCACTCATTCGGTCAAAAACCTCTACCTGTTGAATTATTTCAGCCGGCAAGTTGCGGAGTGCGGCTGTGGCATCATCCCCAAAAAACTCAGTTCCATCAACGAGTACCCTTCTTACATCTTCTCCCTGAGATTGTACTCTTCCTCCTTCTACAGTAATACCGGGCATTCTTCGCACTAAATCCTCCGCGGTTGCATCGGGGTTTACTTTGAACGCATCCGCATTGAAAGCAATGGTATCGCCACGAACTTCCATTCGTTCAGCAATAGCGGTTACTTGAAGTTCATCAAGCTGAACATTATCCGGTACTAATCCGATTACAAGTCCGGATATATTTCCCTCGCTTAGGTTTATTATTCGTGAATCTCGGTGATATCCTACAAAAGACACATTCAAAATAAAACGTGCCGGCCTTATTCTAGGAAAACTAAAGGTACCGTCTTCTGCGGTTGTTGTTCCCCTAAAAAAAGTACTGTCAGATGCTGAAAGTAGCGAAATGTTTGCACCGGGAAGTGGTTCGTTTGTACTACTATCAATAACCTTCCCATCGAAGGAGGCCGGTTGAAATTGGGCAATAATAGGGTTTACTTGCCAAAAAATGATTACTAACGCGATAATTAATGATCGTAACACGAATGCTTTTTCCATATCAGTTTAGGGTAAAATGTTGGGTTCGTTAAAGATACTGTTGATTAACCTTATTAGACGCAAACCGTTCCATTTTGATCGCTATCGAAATAATATTTATCAGTTGTAAAAAAGGATATGAACCATTCATTTTTAACTATGATAAAGTAAGCGCTTTCATTAAATTCCCTGATGTTTTTATCCTAACACTTAAAGGTTAAATAATCATACAAAAATACAATGAGTCGAAGATGTACCGCTCTGTAGCATTTTGTTGATTATTTTATTTTACTCTATTAACTCTACGATATATGCTTGAAATTCAAAAGAAACTAACAAATACGTTTTACGCACTTTTGGCATTACCTGCTACGGCAATGGGTTTTGCCCTTTCTGTACAGATTGCAGCATTGAGCTGGATTCTAAGTACCCAATTCGGCTTGGACATTAAAGATGTTGGGTTGGTTTGGGCGGCTGGACCAATTGCCGGTATTATTGGTCAGGTTCTTGTTGGTGTAATTAGTGATAATGTTTGGTTTTGGAATGGTCGCCGCCGTCCATTTATGATTATTGGTGGGGTACTTGCTGCATTAATGCTCTTAGCTTTACCAAGCATTGGTGTTATTAATGACACTCTTGGGCTCGATGCAATCTTAGGTATTGCAATTCTTATTGCTCTTATTCTTGACTTAGCAATCAACGTTAGTTTTAACCCAACTCGTTCTGTTATTGCTGATGTAACACCTGAGGGGCGTGAACGGACAAAAGGATACACATGGATGCAGACCGTTTCAGGTACCTTTGGAGTGCTTGCTTATCTAATTGGTGCAATTTGGGGGAATTTCGTCCTTATTTATTTTGGAGTTTTCCTCGTTTTAGCTTTCTCACTTATACCACCTTTCTTCATTACTGAACCAAGACATTTAGGTCAATATGGGGATGCGGATTTAACTCCTTCTGCCGCCGGAGGCGCTGCTCAACAACATGCAAATGAAGATGCTCCAAAAAAGAATGAAGCTTCCTTGCTTGAAATGTTGAAAACCATCCGCCCTCTTTGGGGTTTTCTTGTGTACTCTGTATATGGTCTTGGAACCAGACTAGGTGTTCCGGAGATTCCAAATTATTGGTTTGAAATGTTCTGCTTAGTACTCACAGTATATTTAATCGGTGAAGCCTTATTTCAAAAAGAAGATGGTAAAAGCCGGGAAGAAGCGGGTTTAATCGGGTTTAGAAAAGTTCTAGCAGCTCACTCCTTTACCTGGATTGGTATTCAAACGATGTTTATCTATACGTTTGCTTATCTAAAATTCAGAATGCCTGAATTAGGTGATATGGAATTAGGTCAGGTGATAGCCTGGAGTTTCTTCACTTTAAATTTAGTTGGTGCCTTAATACCTGCAACTATTCTCGAACCACTTGCTGCAAAACTTGGCAGAGTTAAAGTTCATGCAACCTGTATTGGAATTTCAGCAGTAGGGTATATTCTGATTCTTCCATTTGGGTATTCTCCCTTTATGCTTTATGGCTTAATGGCTATTGTAGGAATTGGCTGGGCTGCTACCATTAGTTTACCATTTGCAATTATGTCTCAGAAAATTCCACAATCACGAATGGGATTATACATGGGCTTATTCAACCTCTCGGTTGTGCTACCTCAATTAGTTGCCAGCTTGGGAGTTGGTGAGTTTGTTGATGGAGTCGAAGATAAAAGCTGGATATTCATTATTTGCGCCGGCACACTTGCCTTTTCTTCTCTTGCATGGTTCTTGGTAAAAGAACCTGAAGATAGAAATACCCAAACCCCGGCAAGTGGTGGTGGCGGTCACTAATCTCTGTAAATAAACGCTATAAAGGGCGGTTACTTCGGTAATTGCCCTTTTTTATTTGGCTCCAAATGAAAACTCTATAGCTTTTGCCTGTCGCATAACAGACCTAGATGTAGTGGATAACCATGGTGAAAATGGCAAACCACCTTCTTTTAATAACCGTGCTACCCACGTATTACTTGTTCGTGGGAGGAAATATCTTCTTCTCGAACTGTAGAACAATGCAGTTGCATATAGTCCATCTTTTAAGGGTATGATTTCCCCATTGGTATCGTGTTCTAATGTTCGAAGGAATTCGGACAAAAGTTGTGCATATCCTTCTTCCGTAATATATAACGTTTGCATTTCAAGCCCACCAAACTGACGTTCAGGCTCAATGTTAAACGCAGCAACATGAACAACTGATAAGGTTGGTAGCATGGCTCCCTTGAATTTTCCCCATAAACCGCGATGCACTCCTGTATAGAAATCCCGGTCTCCCCATCCTACTTCCGCGTAAGAGAAATGTGATGCATGCATTGACGCAGGCATCAACTCTATAAACTGTTCATTCACCGGAAGTATTAACCCAACATGCCAACCATGACTTACCACCTTAACTTCTATGAAAGGTTGGTCATCCTCAAAATGAATCGTTTTATGTCTAAGTCCTGCACAGGAATTGAGCAGTATGACAGTAATAGCTGTCAAAAAAAGGATTCTTGCGGTGAACATAGAAAGATATTTTTTAATGATTCCCGCCTAAAAAAACGGCCTCTGTTCTATCTTCGAGGTAATCTAGTTCGGTTAATAAATTCTTGATTATCAACAACTGGACGTGTTGGTGCATTGGCAACTTCAACCAATGTGGCTAAGATTAGCCTTGCTCGTTTTTCAAGAAGTTCAAATGCAATTTTGTCAACGGTATCAGAGGGTTCATGGTAATCATCATGCAGACCGGAGAAAAAGAAAATAAACGGGACTCCAAGTCTGCCAAAGTTCCAGTGATCACTTCTACGATAGAATTGATTTCTGTCATCTAAATCATTATACCTCATATCCAATTTTATTTGTACTGTTCGCTCATTGGCTACATGTAATAAACTATCAAGCGTAGATGAAATAATGGAAGCCCCAATGATATACACATAATCCTGATCTGTTCCCTCATAATCATAATCAATTCTTCCAAACATATCTAAGTTGAAGTTTGCAACCGTATTTTCGATTGGAAAAACGGGATGGTCAGAATAGTAACGAGAACCCAAGAGTCCATGCTCTTCTGCGGCTACAAAAAGAAATAAAACACTTCTATCCAAACAATTTCCCTGATTTCGAGCTTGCATAAGCACATCTGCAAGAGCTAACGTTGTAACCGTTCCACTTCCATTATCATCAGCTCCATTATAAATCATATCACCGGTACTGTCGGGCGTTCCTAATCCCATGTGATCATAGTGTGCAGAAATTACAACCAATTCATGCTTTAACTCCTCATGACATCCTTCAAGGAAACCCATCACATTAACAGAAGGAATCACAATATCTTCTCGTTTCGTATCAACATTAAGGCTATACTTTGTTTCAAATCCAACATACGTAGCATAATTAGAAACTACCTTTTCATACAAGTCAAAGAGTTGATGTTGAGATTCCAAATTCAGCATCTGCAGAGCAATATTCGGGCTGATGGATTTTACACCAACAGAAAATCCTCCTCTTCCACCACCATCAGGAAGTCTGATTCCGGATGGATTTCCGATTATTTGACTCATATTGTATGATTCCAACTCAAACTCATCTTGATCAATATGATTAACAACTAAAACACCCCGCGCACGCTGACGAAATAAGAGGCTCATCACCCGTTGATCTAATAATTCATCATCAATATTATTCATCTCGTCAGTTAAATTTCCAAAAATCATAACCCACTTCCCGGTCACATCTAAATTTTTGAGATGATTAATTTCGCCGGATTCATTCATTAACCCTAATCCACCAAAAACAACCTGACCTGATAATGACTGTTCATTTCCAAATATGTTGAATATTTCTGTAGGCACTCCTCTTGAAGCGGTGGCTTGCCAATGTATTTGTGGGTCACCTTGCTTGGTAAGTGTATAATTCACCTCCCTTATTGCAGTTGCATGTAACTCAAAATGCTGGGAAAAGCCGGGAAATCCATCCAACTCAGGATAGCCATACTTTGCTAAATGATTGGCAAGGTAATCGGCAGCCATTTGTTTACCCTCCTGACCTGTACCCCTTCCCATCAAAGAATCTGAAGCTAATACAGAAAGATGCTGATATAATAAATCGACTGTAATTTTTTCGCCAAATGCATCAAAAAGATAATTTTGTGCTTGAACTTGAGGGAAGGCTGTAATAAACAGACTAAGCGTTAAGAGAAGAAATCGTTTCATAAATACAATGAGAAACTATGTGAGTTGTAGGATGTGGGGTATAACGAAATTTTAGTGGGTTTCATTTCTATGAGGAGCTCTCTAACAGCTCAGAAGTATTTACCCTTGGGATGTCTATATAAAAATCAAAGTAATTATCACCATCAACAAATAATTCAAGTTGACCTTCTTTAATCATTTCAAGCACCGATAGAAAAGTTACTACAATTTCCATTCTTGATGTTGCTTCTTCACAAAGAAGTTTGAAAGATAATTTACCGGTAGTAGAAAGTCTTTTTAGGATGAAGTCTGCCTTTTCCTCTATACTAACTTTTGGTTTTTCAATATGATGAAACGGATCTTCAAATGATTTGCGCAGCATCACATCTCTGATAGCTGCCATCAAATGAATTAAACTTACGTCTTTCAGTGCTTCACCATCGTTGGGCTTACCAACTTTATCAGGGTCGAAATTCCCCCTTGGGTAGGCACGTGTGGCAGCTTCTTCATATTTTCGGAAATCCTCGCCGGTCTCTTTATACCGTTTATACTCGAGAAGACTTTTAACGAGTTCATATCTGGGGTCTTCTTCCGTTAATTCTTCTGAATCAGACTCAGGACGCGGCAATAGCATCTTCGCTTTAATGGTCATTAACGTGCCTGCCATTAGAATAAACTCACTTGCAATTTCAAGATCGAGTTCTTCCATCAGATATAAATAGTCGATAAACTGGCTCGTTATGCGCGCAATCGGAATATCTTTTATGTCAACTTCATCTCTTTTGATAAAAAAGAGCAACAGATCAAGTGGACCTTCAAAATTCTTTAATTCTACTCTATACAATTTTTGAGAAATATCGTTTTGTATGGTTATAATATGTTGAAATATAACCTAAATATATGGGTGGGAAAAATCTGATGTTATGTCTTATCTTTGCGAAAATCTGAACTAAATTTTATTAAAAAGTGATACAACGAATTCAAACCATCTATTTGGCAATAGCAGTCATTTTAGTCATCTCATTTACGTTTACACCAACCTTTTCAGAGGGGCTACTTTTTCCGCAAAAATGGCTTACCTTTTTGTTAACGGGTGCACTAACTTTTTCCGGTACACTCAGTCTCATAAGCATTTTTCTTTACAACAACCGCCAACGACAAAGTAAGATCGTGCTATTTGCTATGTTTGGGATGGTGATCGCTTTGGGCACGTCTTTAGGAATCTTTCTGTCGGTAGGCACACCTGATTTTAATAGCTTTACTGAAATTTTAGGAACCATATTACTTCTACTTGGCTGGATTTTTCTATTTATGGCAAGAAAAGCTATTCAGAAAGACGAGAAACTCATAAAATCAATGGATCGTATCCGTTAATGAGGTCTTACATTTCGTGAGTACCCAAGAACCTTCTACATTTAAATTAGCCCTTTTTCTTTTTGTGGGGATGGGTACTTTTGCCTTAGCACCTATTTTGGTTCGCTTAGCTGGTGATGTGCATCCGGTAACCTTAGCTTTAATTAGAACAGTTACAGCAATTTTAATCCTCACTCCTTTTTGGCTTAAGGATAGAATTATCAAAAAATCAATTGAACCTTGGACAAGAAAAGAACAGGGATTGAGTATTGCGGCCGGATGTTTTTTAGCGCTTCACTTTTTATGTTGGTTTTATGCGCTTGCCTATACTTCAGTTGCTTCTGCTTCGGTTTTAGTAACCATCCATCCGATTATCCTGATCATTGTTGAATCGGTTATGCGAACCAATCGATTTAAACTACTCACGTGGTTTGGGGTAATCGTAGCTTTTTCGGGATCGGTTTTACTTGCAATGATGGATTCCGAAGCCGCAGTTCCATCCCCAAATGCACCTTTAGGAAATGGACTAGCTATTTTAGCTGCTATTTTCTTCGTCTTCTATATTTTACTCAGCCGGAAATTACGCATAAAAGCAGGATGGTTAGATTTTGTTTTCAGAGTTTATGCAAGTACCGCTGCAACCTGTGTTATTGTTTTCTTTTTACTTGGAATTAGTTTCCAAGTAACAACGGCTGCTGTTATTTGTGGCATCCTTTTGGCTGTAGGGCCTCAAATTGCCGGGCATGGCTCTATAAACTATAGCGTGAAGTATGTTTCACCCACCATTTTGGCTACATTAATTCTTGCTGAACCTGTTTTTGCCATATTCCTCGCCGCTTTTTTATTCACCGAAGTACCCACCTTTGTAGAAATTAGTGCTATGTCAACCATACTTTTTGGGATTATTTTGACATGGTTCGGAGGACAAAAAAAGCGCTAACATAGCGTTTATATCCAGATTTTTCGAGTAGCTTTTTTGCTCTTTAGCTTTGCCTATCTTCAATGAAAATAATATTGTGGTGTTTTACGTTTTTGTTTAGTAAATTTACTTTATAAAATTAAGAAGTCTTTTTTAACACAACATACATACATAAAAACTATTTCTTTCAGGTAACTACTAAAACATTAAACTCTGTGTCTCAATTCGACACAACAGTTCTATGAACACTTAATTTTTTATATCCTCCCGAACGTCTCAGACTCTTTAAACTAAAAAATCACCACGTGATATATAGTTATGAGGGTCATCCTGATATCTTGCAGGCCATTGGTGCGCCTAAAAATCAGGAGAGGCACAAAAAAAATATTATGATCGTTAAACGTATTATTAGTTCTTTCACAAAACAAAAAAAGTCGCATTATGCTTTTTTTGTAGCTAGTATGATTGCGCTTTCATTGGTTTCACTAACAGCCTGTAAAGTTGGCCATAATAACTTTAGTAAAGAGAAATCAATAGTGAGTAAATCTGATTCTATTGATTCTACAATCAGATTTAAGGAGCCTATTCACCGCGATTTTGATGCTATTATGGCAAGTGGTGTCATTCGAATGATTACCCGATTCAACTCAAGTTCATATTTTTTACACCGAGGCGAAGAAAAAGGGTTTGAGTATGAATTAGCAAGAGAATTTGCCAGAAGACATAGACTTGCTTTAGAAGTAGTAATCTCACCGGAAAATGAGCATCCCATTGATTTACTGAATTCCGGCAGAGGCGATTTTATTGCTGCTAATTTCAGCATCACCCCGGAAAGGCTTAACTATGTTGAGTTTAGTAATCCTTATAATTTGGTGAATCAAATTTTGGTTTTCAGAAGTGGAAAACAGAACCCCACATCTTTAGCAGAGTTGAATGGAATTACTATTAGTGTTAGAGAAGGAAGCTCTTATCTGAAAACACTCAAAAGAATACAAGAAGAGAAAAACTATGACTTCAAGATTGAAGTACTTCCGAAAATTTGGGATACAGAAGCCATTTTGTTTGCCTTGCTTGACGGTCAATTTGAAGCTACAGTAGCTGATGATAATCTACTCCGTTCTGCCTCTCTATATATGAACGGATTGCAAGAAGGGCCTGTAATTTCTGAAAACGACTTAATAGCATGGGCAACACGGAAGAATTCACCTGAATTAACAGAAAGAATGAACCAATTTTTGGAGCCGCATTTCAGAATCAGTGAAGTAGATAGCTTACCAAGACGTTCTTCATTTATGAATGTATTGAAATCCCGTTATTTTGATAATCGTCCTGCAATTTACAATGTCCGAAATTATGCCCTAGGAACTGGTTACGAAGGAATCTTTTCCCCTTTCGACAATATGGTAAAGCCTTTGGCGCAAGAAGCCGGTATTGATTGGAAACTTGTTATTGCCGTTATGGCTCAGGAATCTCGTTTCGATCCGTATGCTGAAAGCAGAATGGGAGCTCTTGGATTAATGCAGATTATTCCACGATTCTCGAATGTGTACTATAAAGACGAACTTTTTGATCCTGAAACAAATATCAGAGAAGGTTTACGCTTTCTTAGAAAGCATTTGAACCATTATGCCTATATGGATTCCACCAATCAAGTTGCATTTGCTCTTGCAGCATATAATGTTGGAATGGGACACATGGCCGATGCAAGAAGGCTCACAATAGACCGAAACAGAGATCCGAATAGCTGGGAACATGTTTCTGAATCACTATTAATGCTCATGAATCCACATCATTACAGAAATGCACGACATGGATATGCACGTGGAATTGAGACGGTGAATTATGTGAGAAATATTATGAACAGATATCAGCTTTATCACACGTTAATGATGTTTGCTGATGAAGATCCGGTTCGAGATCGGTTGGATAGTATTTTATCTTCAGTCGATAAACGTTAGGCGTTCGCTTTAGATTTTTTTGATGATCAACACAGTAAGATCATCGCCATAGTTGTTGTTACAAAATAACCGCACTTCTGTCAGGAGTTCATCCATGATTTGAGTTGCGGTTTTTTTGTGATTTTTTTGAACACTTTGAGCTATACGTTCTTCTCCATACTCTTCATCATGTTCATCCATAGATTCACTTACCCCATCAGTAAACATGAAAATAACATCTCCTTCTTTCATCTGCTTCAGTCCTTTTTCATAAGGAATCATTGACGGTAACGCACCTAAAAGCATCCCACCGGTTGAAAGCAAAGATACTTCTCCGGTAGCTCCATCAACATGTATAGGAGGATTGTGACCTGCATTTGAATAATGAAATTCATCTGTATTTAAATCAAGCTTGCCCCAAAAAAAACTAATAAACTTGTCACTTGGAGTATTTTTATAAATGATATCGTTGATTTTCCCGGTGGTAACAGTCAAATCTAGTTGCAAGGGTGCCAAAACATGCAACATAGCCTGTAAGTTAGCCATGAGCAATGAAGCAGGAATCCCTTTTCCAGTTACATCTGCTATAGCCAAATAAAGTTCATCGGGGAAAGGCTGAATAACATCATAATAATCACCCCCAACGTGTCTTGAAGGAACATTCAATGCAGCAATATCATACCCTTTGGGGGTTGGAACCGGGTTTGGCAATAACGCATTCTGAATTGTTCGGGCAAGATTTAACTCTTCCTCCAACTTTTCTTTTTCGATTCTGGATTCAAGGAGAAACGTTTTTTGAATGGTCAAGAAAACAAGACTTCCCAAAGAAGCAAGGAAATCATAATCAGATTTTTTGAATGGTTGATTGTTTACTCTTTTCCCAATTCCAAGAATTGCTGTTTCATCTTGAAATTTCAATCTTATTAAGGAATGAATCGCATTTTTCTCAAGAAAAACAGGGGCTTGCTGCAACTCCGATACGAGTAAATAATCGCTCTTAATATCAAATAACTGATGCATTTCATCGGTTGACATCTCTCCGATTAACCCCTGTTGAATTACCATAGCAGGCTTTTCATCCATCTGCATCAAAAAGAAAAATTTCCGAACAAACATTTGCCCCATCAAAGCAAACCGAAACACATTCATGATTTGTGTTCGATCAACCATGGCATTAAACTCTTTACTGATATCAAACAACGTATTGAGTTCCTGCACTTTTTGATCGAGTTGACGATTCGTTTCTTTAAGTTCTGCAATCAACTTAGAGTTTGAGATAGCAGCAGCAGAAATAATGACCAAATTTTCAATAAAACCAAGCTCACTATCCTTAAAGGGCTGATTTCCAACTTTTGAACCAATGCACAAATATCCTAAATGCCCTGAAGTGGTTTTGATGGTAAAAAAAGTTTCTAACCCTGTTTTCTCAAAAATGTGAATCCATTCATTTGGGAATTCATTGAGTCTGTAGATGGGTTTTTCTGTTGCACAATGAGCTTCAGCACAAGAAATAATGTCATTTTCTTTAAGCCCGGTATTCCCCTTTGTTTTGGCTACTACTAAATTGGAGTCATCCTTCTTTAATATTATGGCACCCTTCATAGTAAGAAGTTTACCCATAGTAATTAAAAGGAGGTTATTTAGAACAAATTCAGGATCGTAAGATTCAATGAGTAGGCGACTGGTATCGAGCAGAGTTTTTAACTCAAACCGACTTTGGAGGCTGTCAATATTAGAGGTAGAGTTTGGCAGAACAATCAGAGTTTTTTAGTCATTTTAATTTCGTTGTGAGCGTTTTTCCTGGAGTACTCCACTTTATCCATTAATTTTCTGATTAAAAACACCCCTACACCACCTTTTAACCCTAGTTTTACACGTTCTGAGACGTCAGGTTCTTTGTATGCCGTAATATCAAAAGCATCTCCTTTATCCTGAATAGCCACCCAAAATTCTTTTTTCTGCTTTCCGAGAGTGATAAATACTGTTTTCGATTCATCAAATCTATAAGCATGTTTAATCACATTAGTCATCGCCTCATCCACGGCAAGCCTTATTTCCTCGACTTCCTGCTCAGGGAAACCATAATCTTTTGCGTGCGAGGTCACAAAATCTCGAACCAACGACAACTGCTGTGTTGAAGCAGGGACTTGAAGTTTGTATGTGCTTTCAGCTCCCAAGAGGTACAAGCTTAGTTGTTATCGGTTTTAAAACGGTTAAAGGCTTCTCCATCTGTATCGAGTATATCATACAAAGTCGGAAAGCCTAACAAATCAAAAACATTATAGACACTCGGTTTCATGCTTGTGAGCTTTATGTCACCACCCAGACCACGAACATCTTCAATGTATGCCATAAAAACACCCAATCCGGCACTTGATATATAATCCAAACCAGAAAAATTCACAACGATTTTGAACTGTTCTTGCTGAATTAGTGTGGTAATACTTGCTTCCAACTCCGGAGCAGTATGGGCATCTAACTCTCCAATAAGTTCGAGAACCTGAATGTCTTCATTTTTTTTAGCGCTGATGGAAAACGTACTCATATTAAAAACTAGATATGTTTCTTATAAATTGGATGCTAAAATAATTCTTTGAGATATTCAATAGCAAATGCGTTAATCCATCAAAATACATGTTTTTGTTAGAATAACCATACAATAATGCTGAATGGTTAATCTTGGATTACGGAATTAAGTGAGGCTTTGTTTCAAATTAAGTAGGAGACAAAGGTAATAAAAGTTGAATTACCTTTGTCGTCCTCTCACACCACCGTATGTACTTACGTGTACGGCGGTTTCCTTAAAGTGGAATACGAAACAAACGGTTATAGTTCTCT
>Ga0213835_100828_pt1 | contig 24114 bp, 15 predicted proteins | sample SWPATP01_FD_160576 | JGI IMG/M metagenome (GOLD analysis project Ga0213835, IMG submission 160576) | Coastal seawater microbial communities from Marineland, Florida, United States - SWPA TP0 #1 | ecosystem: Environmental > Aquatic > Marine > Coastal | place: USA: Florida | collected 2016-08-05 | reverse complement strand
GCCGCCCCGCCAAGTGCCCCCAAACAACCTCCACCGCCCAGAGCCCCCCACCACCCCCACGACGCCCAGCCCGCACCACCCCAACCCGGGGTCCACGTCACAACCACACCACCACGCCCGAGAACCGGCGCGGGCCAACGTCCGATCACGCGTCTCGATCAACCGAGCGCCATCACCCGGCGCAGCACGTCCAGCGCCCCGCCAAGATCCCACCGCTGCCGATCGCGGTCCCCGGTGGTGTTGCTGACCACGCGCACCTCACCCGCGCGGAGCCCGAGCCGGTGGGCGACCAGCGCGATCGACGCCCCTTCCATCGCCTCGGCGACCGCGCCGGTGCGCGCGCTCACGTCGGCCGCCCGGCTGTCGGTCCCCGACCCCGCCGAGACCGTCGCCACCGGAGCCGACCGCACAACCTCCCCCCCGAGCCCGCCCCGCAGCGCGTCCCCGATCGCGCCCACCCACCCGGCATCCAGCGGCATCGAGGCCCCCCACGCCCCGCCCTGCGCCAGCCCCTCGCCGGCCGGGAACCCGAACCCGGACTGATCCACAAACCCCCCGGGCGTCTCCAAACCCGCGTCGCCAAAAACAGCCGCCGTCGCGACCACCACGCTCCCGATCGGCGCGTGATGCACACCCAGCCCGCCCTCGACCAGCGGGAGCGCCCCCGCGACCCCGACGCTGAGCAGCCCGGCGTGCCGACTCGGGTCCGCGCACCGGGCGGCCGCGCCCGCGGCGTTGCTCGGGCCGACGCCCGTCCGCACCAATTCCACACCGGGGGCCAGTTCCACCACCCGCCAGAGCTCGCCAGGGGGCGGACGCCCGAACGGTGCCGCGACGGCTTCGCACTCTTTCCCAGCCGCCGCCAGGATCAGCACCCCCCCGCCGCCCGATTCCCGAGCAAGCCTCGCCAGCCACCCTGTTCCGGGCTCATGATCGGGCATGATGCGATCCGTTTCTCCCTGCACCCGATCGTGTGCCGAAAATATGGTCTGTGACGCCCCGGAGTGGGGAATTGCTTGATGAGGCATCGGGCGATGAGCCGGCGCCGAAGTCAACTTTGGGTGCTCGATCACGGTACGCCTCTCGGGGCGAAGGGCTCGGCGTGCCGATCGTGTGGGCAGCGGGCGAGGGCTGTTGCGGAGCGAGCGGCGCGCCTTTGATGGGTTCGGCGAGCGATCCGTGCGGTCGCGCCGGGGTGGTGGTGTGGCGGAAGCCTTGGATTTGGAAAGGGTTGTGATGCGGACCAGTGGGGCGAAGCGGCGCGGCGGGGCACTCAAGATCGTGACGGTGTTCGTCCTGCTTGCCGGGGGCGCGGTCGGCATCATGGCCTGGACGGGCACCCTGCCCGGGGTCAGCGGCGGCGAGGCCCGAGAGGTCTCGGCGGCCCGCACGGCGAACCTCGCCCGGGCCGAGATCCGCACCTTCGAGATCACCACCCTCGCCGCCGGCGAGTTGGCGGCACGCCGACAGATCGAGCTCCGAGCCGAGGTCGAGAGCGGGACGACGGTCATGGAGATCGCCCAGGAGGGCACGATCGCCCAGCCGGGCGACGTGCTCGTCCGCCTGAACTCCGGCACCATCTCCGACCAGATCGACGAGGAACTGCTCCGCGTGGAGACGGCCCGGAACGACCTGGCGGCGGCCGAAACGGCGCTCCGCATCCAGCTCTCCGACAACGCCAGCCGACTCCGCAACGCCGAGCTGCAGGTGGAGCTCGCCGAGCTCGCACTGCTGCAGTGGCAGGAAGGCGACCGTGTTCGGCGTGAGAAGGAGCTCCGCATCTCGGTGGAGAACCGCGGGCGGGATCTGGAGCGCCTGCGCGAGCGTTTCGAGCAGAGCAAGACGCTGCTGGCGAACGACTTCCTGAGCCGGGACGAGTTCCGCCAGGACGAGATCCGCCTCGCCGAGGCCGAAGCCGCGTACTCCATCTCGCAGCTCGACCTGGAAACCTACGCGAACTTCCAGCGCCCGCGCGACATGAAGCAGCGCGAGAGCGACGTCGCCAACGCGCGTGCGGACCTTAAGAAAGTCGCCGAGGAGAACGAGATCAACCTCGGCAACCGTCAGCTCAACGTGACCAGCCGCGAGCGTCAGCTGCAGCTGCGCGAGCAGCGCCTGACGCGCCTCCGCGAGCAGCTCGAGGCGTGCACGATCCGTGCGCCTTCGGCGGGGCTGGTGGTGCACGCGACGAGCCTGAGCCGGAACAACCGGGGCGGGACCGACGGGCCGCTCCAGGTCGGGCATCAGGTGCGCCCGAACGACCTGCTGATCATCCTGCCGGACACGACGCAGATGATGGCCGAGGTCCGCGTGCACGAGAGCCTCGCCGGTCGGGTGCGTCGCGGTCAGCCGGCGACGGTCCGCGTGGACGCGGCCGGGGCCAAGACGTTCCGCGGGCGCGTGGAGTCGGTCGGCGTGCTGGCGGAAACGGGCGGCTGGCGCGACCCGAACCGGCGCGAGTACACCGTGCGGATCGCGATCGACGATCCGAACGAGGGCGGCGTGCTCAAGCCGAGCATGCGCGCCGAGGCGGAGATCCAGCTCGGGCGCGCCGAGGACGCGCTGTCGGTGCCGATCCAAGCGGTGTTCAGCGACGGCCCGGTGCGGTTCGTCTATGTCCCGCGTGGGAACCGATACGCGCGGGTGCCGGTCGCGGTCGGTCGGCGGAGCAGCACCTTCGCGGAGATCACCAGCGGGCTGCGCGAGGGCGCGACAGTGCTGATCGTCGAGCCCGACCCCGGGCAGGTGCTGGACGAGCCGTGGGATGACCAGGCGCTCGAGATCGTCGGCTTCACACGCAACGAGCGCGGCGAGATCGTGCTCGCGGGCGGGGCGGCGATACCGGGCATGCCCGCGGGCATCCCGGGCGCCGGGCGTGAGGGCGCACAGCGCGGCCCGGGCGGCGGCCCGGGTGGGCAGGCCGGTCGCCCCGGCGCTGGCGCGCCCCGCACAGCAACAGCCGACGGCGCCGAGCGCCCGAGCGCCAGCACCCCCAGCGAAACCGGCACAACGCCGACGCCCGCGCCCGCCGAAACCAAGACCGCGAACTGAGCACCGAACCCGTCGCTGCCGCACCGCAACCCACGCACAGCGTGCGCGGCCGCGTGCGCCCTACCCATGATCCGTTCGCTCACGCCGCGTGGACGTTGCCCGTCCCGGTGATCAGGTTGCGCCCGGCGAGCGCCAGGTCGAACTCCCCCGGGTGCGACGGATAGAAGTTGAAGCCGCGGACGTCCTGACCCTCGGCCTCCACGATCTCCAAGCGCGGGTGCTGCGCCAGATCCAGCGTGATCGTGTCCGCGTCGTCGGTGGTGAACGCCGCGAGCTCGTCATCGGTTGGCGGCAGAACGGCAACGGTCGGTCGGCACGGGTCGATCGCCTGCCACGCGATCACCACCGCGCGGTTCCCGTCGTTCAGACGCACGATCGAGCCCGGGCTGTACGCCGGCACGACCGTGAGCAGCGCCTTGAACACGATTGGGTCGATCCAGTTCCGATAGGGCTTGTGCATCATCGCGTGCAGCACGCGGACAGTCGGCGTCGGCAGGTAGGGCTCGTGGTTCTGACGCTCCAGCGTCGAGCACTCGGGGTGGCGCAGACGATCGAAGAGATCGGCCGCCGCGATCAGGCGCGCGAAGATGTGGATCGCGCTCCCGCGGAGCGCGACCTGCTCGCCCCCGATCGAACGCCGGCGCGGGAAGCCGCTGCCGTCGAACCGCTGGTGATGGTGCAGCACCGCGGCGGCGGCCGTCGGATCGACCGCGCCGCGGATGAGCTCGTACCCGATGCGGACGTGCTCCCGCCACGCACTGTCGCTCTCGTCGCGCGTCTCGTGCCAGCGGGCGATCACCTGCTCGGGCAGGCGGAGCATGCCGACGTCGTGGAGCATCGCGGCGACGCCGAGGCTGGTGACGTCGCGTGCGCGGGCCGGGTCGAGGCGCCCGCGCTCGCGCACCAGGTAGAAATCCAGGCGGATGCCCATGATGAGACAGAGGAAGCAGACGTTGCTCGCATGCCGGAGCGCGGGCTGGTCAAAATCGACCATCTCCCCGAGGAACAGCCCCGCCCGCGGATGATCGGTCAGGCGTTCGAGCATGCCGAGCACCGCGCGCTTGTAGCTTGCATAGTCCAGCGGCGCGGCCGCGCCCGCGGTGATCTGGTCGAACGCCGAGGCGATCTGCCCGGTCAGCTCGGCTCGCGCCTTGTACACCTCGGGGCTGACCAGTTGCGCGAGGAAATCGAGCTTGGGGTAGCGCACCCAGAGCTCGGGGCAGCGCATCTCGCGCAGGCGCGCGATCGTGCGCGCGTCGACCTCGACGCCGGCTTTCAGGAGCAGCGTCCCGTGACGCTTGGGGTGGTAGACCGGCATTGCCAGCACCATCCCCGGGCGGGCCTGGACCATCGACACACGCAGCATGCACCGCCTCCGCGGGCCGGACGCTCGCCCGGGGCCCATCGGGCTATCGACCCGATCGGGCGGGGCCTTGCCCGGAATCGGAGCAGGCGGACGATCAAGCGGCCCGGGGGCTCAAGACCCCGCGGGGGTAAAAACCCCTGCCGTGTACGCCGCGTAGGCGATCAGGAGCACGACCCCCTCCCCGCGGGAGATCCGGGCCCCGCGCATGAAGACGGGGATGCACGCGACGGCCGCCCCGAGCGCGACCCAGACGTCCCGCGTCAGAACCTCCGGCGGCACCTGCAACGGCCCGATCACCGAGCACACCCCCAGCACCGCGAGCACGTTGAAAATGTTCGAACCGAGCACATTCCCCACCGCGATGTCGCTCTCGCCCCGGAACGCGGCCCGCAGACTCGTCGCCAGCTCCGGCAGGCTCGTCCCGACCGCGACCAGCGTCAGCGCGATGATGAACTCCGGCACGCCCGCGCGGGCGGCAAGCCCCGAAGCGCCGTCCACCAACAGGCGGCTCCCCCCCGCGAGCACCGCGATGCCGATCGCCGCCATCACGATCGCGGGCGCGAGCCTCGCCCGCACCGCCGGGGCGTCGGTCCCCTCGTCGTCGGGCTCGGTGGGGAGCACACCCTCGATCGCGCCCGTGCCCTGGGTGCGGTAGACGCGGAAGATGTAGAGCCCGATCCCCGCGAGGAGCACGACGCCTTCGAGCCGGTTGATCTGCCCCCCGCCGCAGAGGGCCGCCGCGAGCAGCGTGACCCCGATCCCGACCAGCACGTCGTCGCGCACCGTGCGCATATGCACGGGCACGGGGCGCACGATCGCGGTCAGCCCGAGGATGAGCCCGATGTTCGCGATGTTGGAGCCCAGGACAGTGCCGAGGACCATCTCCCCGCGTCCGGTGAGGACCATGCCGATCCCGCCGGCCAGCTCGGGCGCGCTGGTGCCGAACGCGACGATCGTGAGCCCGATGACAAACCGGCTGACGCCGAGGCGGGACGCGAGGCGCGTCGAGCCGTGGATGAGCAGATCCGCGCCGCCGATCAGCAGCACGAGCCCGATCACCAGAAAGACAACGTCCAGCAGCACGGGCGAAGGGTAGGTGTCGCGCCTCAGCCGCCGGGGGTTTCGGGCTCCGGGGCGGCGTTGACCATCCAGGCGCTGAACGCGGTGAAGAACGCGTCGAAGGGCTCGCGGTATTCGGCAGGGAATTCGCCGCGGGCCTGGGCGGCGTCGGTCGCTTCGCGGAGGCAGCGGAGCCAGGTCTGTCGCGCGTGCTCGTCGATGCGGAAGGGGAGGTGGCGGGCGCGCAGCATGGGCGGGCCGTGGCGTTGCTGGTAGAGCGGCGGGCCGCCACAGAGGAAGACAAGCAGGGCGCCGGTCTTGGCTGACGCCTGTTCGAGAGCCTCGGGGTTCTTGGGGAACATGTGGGCGATGTCGCTTTTGCCGAGGCGCTGGTAGAAATCGCTCGCCAGAGCCATCAGACCGGCTTCGCCCATCGCCTGATAGACGCCGGGTGGGATGCGGTCGGTCCGCGGCGGGCCGCCGGGGGGGGTGTAGATGGGGCGGTCGGGGTTGGGCAGGTCCAGATCGTGCAAGATATTCTCAACACAGGGGTTACAGACGTCGCGGACCGCAGGGGCGACGAGCCCGGGCCTTTCCCGGGGCGCGTGATGGCGCGACGGGGTTTGAACCGCGGGGCCCCGGGCGGCCGATGAGCACTCCATGCTGCGCACCATCCTCCGCTGGGGTCAAGCGTTCGGGAAGACGGGTTCGGGCTCCTCTTTGGAGCTGGAGGACCCGAAACGCCTGCCGCGTCAGGACGCGCGGTACCGCCCGCCGGGGGTCTGCTGCCCGCTGGGCGAGATCGTGGACCTGTCGGCTTCGGGTGCCCGCATCCGGAGCGACCAGCGCCCGATCGTCGCGCCGGGGGATACCGAGACGTTCCGGTTCACCACGGGCAAGCAGCGTCTGAGCGTGCCGGGCAAGGTCGTCTGGGTCCGCGGCGCGGACGGCTCCATGCAGACCCTCCGCAGCCCGGAAGGCACCGAAGTCCCCCCCATCGAGCCCGGGACAGACGGCCGCTACGAGTTCGGCGTCGCGTTCAGCGACACCCGCCCGGGCGTCCGCGGCGCGCTGGAAGAGCTCGCCCTGACCGGTCGCGTCACCGGCAACCACCGCACCGAGCGCGACGTGGGCGCTTTCGCCAACGCTCGATCCGACCACGCCGCCGAGACGGCTTCGCTCGAAGCGATGACCACCGCGGAATCCGCGGCGTATCAGCAGGCAAGCGTGACGGCGGACGTGGAGGTCGTGGACCTGTACGCCGTGCTGGGCGTGGCGCGCGACGCCGACCATGCGACGATCAAGTCCGCGTATCACGATCTGGCGAAGCGCGTGCACCCGGATCGCTCGCCCGACGATGCGGACCAGGCCCGGTTCGTCGTCGCGAACAAGGCGTACCGCGTGCTGAGCGACGAGACGCTGCGGACGCGGTACGACGAGATGCTCGCCGCCGCCGAGACGCGGGCCGCGTTCGAGCCCGCCGAGGACGACCGGGCGGCGGCATAAAGCAGGCACCAGGCGCCAGTGACCAGGCACCAGTGCTGGCATCGGATACGTGTCTGGTGCCCGGTTCCTGGGGACTTCCACAGGACCGCGCCCGCACGCCCGCGGCTCGCTGGGCCACCGACTGCTCATCTGGCCATTTTCTCGCGTAGACTGCCCCGAACGGATCACCTGACGCCGGGAGGGCTTTTTGTCATGACCACGATCGACCCGCACGCCAAAGCCGCCCGCGTCCACGCGGCCGCCACGGATTTTGACCTCGCCCGCCAGATCAGCCCTCGGCGTCACTCGACCCAGTCGGCCGACCTCGACGGGCTCGTCCACGAGCAGCTCGAACACTTCGGGATCGACCCGAACACCGACTACGGCAAGCACCTCGCCGCGTTCTGCCGCAGCCTCTACGCCGGGCACGCGGACCTGCGCCGAATGTACGAGCAGGGCGTCACCGAGCTGTCGAGCCTGGGTCGTCGCGAGCGTGCCGAGCGGTTCGCGGCTCAGAAGTTCCTCGCCTACCAGCTCGCGAAGATCCTCGACACGCTCCAGCAGTCGAGCCGCACGGTCTACCAGAGCGTGGTCGACGACCCGAGCCAGCGCAGCCGCAAGGGCCCGTACCCGGTCTTCGACAACGTGACGGCCCTCTTCAGCGCGCAACCCGTCATCACGCGCACGGCGACGTACATCTACGCCTGCGCCGAGTGGGTCGAGGACGCGTTCCAAGGCCAGGAGCTGATGCTCGAGATCTACTCGCGCCTGCTCAACCCGACGAACGTGAGCCTCGCGAACCAGATCGTGGACGTGGAAGCCGGCGAGCTGGCGCACGAGTACTTCGCGTGGAACTTCAACAGCGGGATGGCCGCGATCGACTGCATCCTGAGCCATCTCGTCGGCTACGAGGACGTCGTGCTCGCGAGCCGCAACGTCTACGGCGGGACGTACCAGCTTCTGGTCGACTGGTTCGGCAAGAAGAGCAACCTGAACGTCGCGGTCCGCTTCTTCGACGGGTACGACGTCGCGTCGTTCACCAAGGCGCTCGACGAGGTTTCCGAGAAGTACAAGGATCGCCTGGCGCAGGGGCGGCAGGTGTACGTCTACATCGAGAGCCCGTGCAACCCGCACGGGTACGTGCTGGACGTGCCGGCGATCTGCAAAGCCGCCCACGACCGCGGGCTGACGGTGATCTGCGACTCGACCGTCGGCACGCCGTTCCTACACCGCCCGCTGCGCCGCAAGGACCCGCTGGAGCGCCCGGACTTCGTCGTCCACAGCTACACCAAGGACCTCGCCGGGCACGGCTCCACGACCGCCGGGTGCGTTATCGGGCGCAACGAGCGTATGTTCCTCGGCAAGCACGACAAGGTCGAAGGGCTCGACGTCGACGGCTCCAAACGCACCTGGCACGGCGAAGAAACCCTCTTCTGGAACGTCTACTACATCAAGGGCGCGTTCCTGGATAGCGAAAAGTCGTTCGAAGTGCTCAACGGCATGCACACGCTGGAGCTGCGCATGCTCCAGAAGTGCATCAACACGCTGACCCTCGCCGAGGTGCTCGGGGCGCACCACCTGGTGAACGTCAACTGCTCGGCCGCGCCCGGGCACCACAACGCCGCGATCCGCGAGCGTTGTCTGTACCTCGGGCTGCCCGCCCCGCTGTTCACCTTCGACTTCGAAGGCGACGGCAAGGGCAAGCCGACGTTCTCCACCGGCGCGTTCAAGCGGTTCTTCGACATGCTCGACCCGGTCTTCGGGCACCAGGTGAGCCTGGGTCAGCCGAACACGGTCGTGCTCTGCCCGGCGATCACCAGCCACAGCGAGATGTCGCTGGAGGCGCTCCGCGACGCGGGGATCCAGCCGAGCACGACGCGCGTCGCCGTCGGCACCGAGGACCCGCGGACGCTGATCGCGCACCTGATCAAGGCGGCCGAGAGCTGCCTGGACGCCGAGTGCCAGGGCTTCAGCCAGGGCTTCCCGAGCCCGGACGCGATCGACGCGATCTACCGCAAGCACTACGCCGACGTGCACGGGCGCTACGTGGAGAACCTACCGAAGATGAGCGACATGCTGCGGTAACGCGCGGGCGTCCGGCGAGGGTCCGAGAACCCGGGGCGACGTCACCCATGGGGCATCTTCCTGGTTCCTGTCGCGACGGCTCGCACAGACTGAACACGGGAAAGCATTGGGCCGATAGCGGGCTCGATGTCACTGGCTTTTCTGGACAGCCTGTCGCGCGGACGCCGCCCGGACGATCGACGCCGGGGCGGGCGCGTGCGCGTTGAGCTGACGGACACGAGCCTGGGGCGTGTGCTGGATCTGTCGCCGACGGGGGTCCGGGTCGCGCGCCGGTGGCCGACCGCGCTGCGTCAGGGCGACCGGGTGAGCCTGGTGATCCGCTCGGTTCAGGGTCGTCTGACGGTGCTGGCCGAGGTGGTCTGGGTCCGTAAAGCCGGGCTGCTGGGTCGCCAGGTCGGGCTCCGGTTCGAGGGCCTGGACGACGCGCAGCGCCACCTGCTGACCCACATCGGTCGCTCGGCGGCGAGCAACGAGAGCGTCCGCCACCCGAGCTGCCGCAACGCCGCCTGAGCCGGCCCGGCGTTCACGTCCATCAACGGTATTTACGAACGGCTTATCCGTGCCGCCCGCGGCTCAGCGGTCGTTCTCGAGCGCGCGTTCGATCTCCTCAAACGGGCGGACGCGCTTGTGCTCAAAGGTGATGCCGATCGGCGAACTGCTGACCGGGCCGTCGAGCACGAGCCACTCGTGGGCGATCGGATCGGCCCGCAAGTAGGCGTCGAGGAACGCCGTAACGGCGGCAAGGATGTCCTCGTGCGCGCCCGCCGGGCGGGGCATGCGCAGATCGCCGAGCTCATCGTCGGTGAAGTAGTGCGTCTGGGCCTCGCGCATGATCCAGAGGAACTGGTCCGAGCCGGCGGAGTACTGGTACGGCTCGCGCCGGAGGCTGGGGTTGTGGGTCCAGCGGCCGCGGTCCTGCGTGCCGGTCATGTAGAGGACGGGCACCTCGATGTGATCGAACGACGCGGCGTCGATGCCGTGGAACACCGTTCCGTCCGGGCTCATCGACACCACCGCCCGCACGCGCGGGTCGCGGAGCCTGTGAAAGGGCCCGCGCGAAGTCTCGGCCCGCTTGCCCGCGAGCTGCAAAGCCGTGTAGCTCCCGAAGCCGTGACCAACCACCGCGATCCGCCCGAGGTCCACCGGGGTCTCGATCCGCCCGGCCCGCGACATCTCCGTGATCACCACCGACAAGTCCTGGACGTTCGCGATCCGGTTGTCCACGTTCAACGCCCGCGGCAGGGCGTTGCGGTCGCGCAGCGCCATCGACTCCTCGTTGGTCGAGGGGTGCTCGACCACCGCGACCACGTAGCCCCACGACGCGAGATGGTTCGCGAGGTAGGTCATCCCCTCGGCCGTGTGCCCGAAGTGCTGGCTGACCACGACCAGCGGCGCCGGCGGATCCCCGGGCAGCAGCTCGGGGACGTACGCGATCCAGCGGATCACGCGCGGGTCGGCCCGCCCCCGGTCGGTCACCGACTGGGCGTGGCTCGTGAACTCGTGCGGCCCCGGGTGGGCGCGATAAGGCTCCAGCAGGTCGGCCCCCGCGGGCGGGACGCCCTCGGGGATCGCGGCGGGCTCCGCGGGCGGGGCGACCGGCGACGGGCCGACGATCGGCTCGTTGGCAATCGCGGCTGATCCCGCCACGAGCCACGCCGACGCCAGCCCGAGCTTCGCCCAACGCCCCGACATCCCACGATTCGTCCCGCTGCGCATCACGCCTCCTCGCCGCTTTCTCAGCCTCGACTCTGCCTGTTCGTTGGCGTCCCGCACACCATCGGGCGGTGGGCGCGCCGGCTTGCCGGGGATTATGCGTTCGCTCGACCGGGCGGGTCCACCTCGCCGGTGCGTTCGGCACGGGTCCGGATCCCCAAAGCCGCCATGCGTCGGCTCATCACGACAAACCCGACCGCCCCCGCCGCCGCGAGCAGCACGCACCCCAGAAACACGTAGCTACCGCTCCCCCGCCCGAGGGTTTCGAGCCCCTCGTACATCGTCACCCCGCCCAGCCCGGCGAGCAGCCCACGGACGCCCGTCAGCGTCACGTGCACCCCGCCGTAGAGCGGCTCCTGCCCGCGAGGGGCGAAATCCAGGTGCCCCAGCGTCCACGCCAGCACCCCGCCCCCGAACGCGATCCCCGTAAACACCGCGTACCCGACCACGAACCCGATCTGCTGCGTCAGCGACCCGATAAACAGGCAGACCAGCGCCGCGACGAAGACCCAGGAATGGATCGCGCGGAAGTGGACGATGTGCGTCCGGTCCAATAACCGCGCCCAGAGGGGGATCGTGATCGGCATCATCACCAGCGGCAGCGCCGTCGAGAGGAACAGGCTCACCAGATAGTTCGCGTCGAACCGCTCGCGGAGGGTGATCGCCATCAGGCTGGACGCCATGATGTTCCCGAGCCCGAGGAGGAACTGGCTCGCCATGAACGCGTCGTACGCGCGATCGCGCCGGACGACGCGGAGGAGCTTGGCGGGGTTGAAGCTGGGCGCGTTGAGCGCGTCGGCCGCCCGCTCGTGGCGCAGCAGCTTCCGGTGCGTGCGCACGCGCACCCGACGCCACTGCCAGATCCCCACACACGCCAGCAACGCCCCCACCGGCAGCAAAACACGGAACGCCCGCGGGTCAGCGTCCATCGCCATCCCGAGCCCGATGCTCAGCACCGCGATCATCGTGACCTGCACCGTCGCGAACTTGCCCGTCAGGCTCGCGCGACGCGCCTGCGGGTAGTTCAGCTTCCAGACGGTGCTGCGGACGCTCAGAATCCCGGCCCAGCAGGCTTTGGCCGTAAACACCGCCGCCGCGATCAGGAACAGCCCCGCCAGGTTCCGCGGGGCGAAGGCGATGACCAGCGCCATCGCGACCACGACACCCTGGAGCGTGGTGATGAACCGCACCTTGTCGACGCCGTGGCTGAGCTTGACCCAGACGAAGCTGGTGATGTTCGCCAGCGCCGGGATGATCGCGAGCGTGCCGGCGACGTAGTTCAAGAGCCGCGCCGGCACGCCGGGCTGTCCTTCAAACGCCAGCCGGACCAGCACGCTGATGACCGAGCCCTCGAACACCGCCAGCACGAATGGCAGAAAGAACGCCGCCGTCAGCTCGCGGGTGTAGTTGCGCCGTGCGATCGCGGGGACTCGGGTCGGGCGGTAGGAGCCGAGCGTGCGGTCGATCGCCTCGGCGCCCAGTCGGCGTCGGACCGGCGGCTTGGTTGGCAACCCGGGCGACTCGGGGCGGGCACGCACCCCCGACGATTGCCCGCCAAGCCCGCGAAAGCAAGACACGGGACAAGCCGCCCTCCCCCCGGCGGCACAGCTTGCCGAGCTGTGTCTGCCCATGTTGCCATCAAGCACACCTCGAAAGCTCGCAATCTCTTGACGCGTATGATCCTCCGCCCATGAGCCAGACCCCGAACGGACAGCCCGCCTCCACCGCCGCCGCCCAGGCGAACGGCGTGCCGATGCGCAACTTCTCCATCATCGCCCACATCGACCACGGCAAGAGCACCCTCGCCGACCGGCTGCTCCAGGCGACCTTCGCCGTCTCCGAGCGCGAAGCCCGCGACCAGCTCCTGGACAGCATGGACCTGGAACGCGAACGCGGCATCACCATCAAAGCCTCGGCCGTCACCGTCATGCACACGCACAACGGGCAGCCGATCATGCTCAACTTCATCGACACACCCGGGCACGTGGACTTCGGCTACGAGGTCTCTCGCGCGCTCAAAGCCTGCGAGGGCGCGCTGCTGGTCGTGGACGCTTCCCAAGGCGTCGAGGCGCAGACGGTGGTCAACGCCTACCTCGCCGTCGAGCAGAACCTGGAGATCATCCCGGTTCTGAACAAGATCGACCTGCCGGGCGCGCGCCCGGACGAGATCGCGATGGAGATCGAGCAGGTGCTCGGCTTCCCGGCCGAGGACTGCATCCCAGTCAGCGCCAAGACCGGGCAGGGCATCCCCGAACTCCTCGCCGCGATCTGCGAACGACTCCCGTCGCCCAGAGCACAGGTCACACCGAAAACCCGCGCCCTGATCTTCGACGCGGTCTACGACGATTACCGCGGCGTCATCGTCTACTGCCGCGTCTTCGACGGCCGGCTTCGCACCGGCGACAAGATCCGCATGATGGGCCTCGGGCGCACGTTCCAGGTCACCGAGCTTGGCAAGTACACGCCCAAGCCCGTCAAGGTGAAGGAGATCGGCCCGGGCGAAACCGGCTATCTCGTCGCCGCGATCAAGACCCTCAGCGACGTCCGCGTCGGCGACACCATCACGCTCGACATCGACCCGGCTTCCGAGCCCCTCGCCGGCTACGAGCCGCCGCGCCAGATGGTCTTCTGCGACTTCTACCCCGCGACCACCGCCGACGCCAAGGGCGCCGACTTCGAAGAAATGCGCGACGCGATCGAGCGTCTCAGCCTCAACGACGCGAGCTTCACGTTCCAAGCCGTCCACTCCGAAGCCCTCGGCTTCGGCTTCCGGTGCGGCTTTCTCGGGCTCCTCCACATGGACATCGTCCAGGAACGACTCGAACGCGAAGGCAAGATCGAGGTCGTCCAGACCGCCCCCACCGTCAGCTACGAGGTCGTCATCCGCGGCAAAGAGGGTGCGCTCGAAACGCACGAGGTCCACAACCCCGGCGACCTGCCCGACATGGGCGTCATCGAAGAAATCCGCGAACCCATCTGCCGCGTCGAGATCATGGTCCCCAACCAGTACGTGGGCGACATCATGAAGCTCTGCCTCGACCGTCGCGGTGTCTACAAGAGCCAGTCCGTCGTCGGCGACGCGCGCCAGATCATCACCTTCGAACTCCCGCTCGCCGAACTCATCTACGACTTCTACGACAAGCTCAAAGGCATCACCGCCGGATACGGCACCATGGACTACGAAGTCCTCCGCTACCAGCCCGATCGACTCGTCAAGGTCGACGTGCTCATCAACGGTGAACCCGTCCACGCGCTCAGCTTCATCGCCCACCGCGACCACGCCGACCAGCGCGGACGGGCCCTGCTCACCCGCCTCAAAAAGCAGATCGATCGCCACAACTTCGAGATCCCGCTCCAGGCGGCGATCGGCGGCAAGATCATCGCCCGCGAAACCATCAAGGGCTTCCGCAAGGACGTCACCGCCAAGTGCTACGGCGGCGACGTGAGCCGCAAGCGCAAGCTGCTGGAAGCCCAGAAGAAGGGCAAGGCCCGCATGAAGACCGTGGGCCGCGTGACGGTGCCGCAAGAAGCCTTCATGGCCGTGCTGGACGTGGCGAACGACTAAGAGGAAGGCATTAGGCACTAGGGACCAGGCATTCGGGCGGATCGGAGCCGGAGATCTCCGGTCCCAGTCCGCCCGAGTGCCTATTGCCCAATGCCTAGTGCCTGCCCGTGTGCCGAACCCTTACGCGCGGCGGCGCCGTGCCGCGACGAAGCGACCCATCGCCAAGAGCCCGAACGTGCCGGTGACCGGGTCGATCGCGGCCCCCTCGGCCCCCGCTCAGCCCCGTCACCATCACGCGACGCGTCAAGATCATGGGGCTCCCGTTCCAAGTTGCTTCCAATTTTTCCTCATGCGAATCAGCCCGCCCAGCGGCGACCACGTGTCTGTTTGTCGTGATTATGCGGCAAAAACTCACGAAAAATACTCGATCTTGCTCCGATCTGTCTATAATCCGCTATACTCAACGCAGTCTATACGGCTGAACGACGGTGCCACGGCCTTCTGCCGCCCGTGCGTCGCCTGACGCAAAACCCCTGAGCCAGGAGGGACCACCATGCCTTTGGAGCCTGTTGCATCGCCACCCGAGAACCTCGCCCCGTCGCCGGGCGGGATCGAGATCGAGCCGCGACATCGCTCAGCCGAGGCGGAGGAGGGCAGCCGCTCGATCGACGCGATCAAGGCGATCGGACATCGGATCCGCGTGGCGTTCCCGCCGCGGACGCGGGATCTGGAGCAGGACGAGGAGTGGTTCGTCTTCAACACGGGTGCCGGGTGGCGGGACATGCGCCTCCACGACTACGACGCGTTGTTTCCGGTGCCGGGGTTGTACGAGCGGGTGGTGTACGACGTCTTTCGGTGCGAGAGCCCGCGGGTGATCCGGGATCTGCTCGCCGAGGCGGTCGCCAACCTGGGGATCGACGCGTCCGAGGCGCGGGTGCTGGACCTCGGTGCGGGCAACGGGCACGTCGCGGCTCGCCTGCACGAAGCGGGCTTCCGCCGATTCGTCGGCGTGGATCTTTCCGCCCCCGCCCGCGAAGCCGCAAAACGCGATTTTCCCGGGCTTTACGACGATTACGCCGTCGGCGACCTGCTGAACCTACCCCGGGCGGAGTCGGTCAAACTCGACCGCGCGTCGTTCGATGTGATGACCTGCGTCGCCGCCCTGGGGTTCGGGGACACCCCCCCCGCGGTCTTCGCTGCAGCGATGAACCGCGTCCGCGACGGCGGGCTCATCGCGTTTACCATCCGGAGCGATTTCCTCGACGCCGACGACCGCTCCGGCTTCCGAGCCCTGGTCGAAACCCTCCTCGACCGCGACGCCCTCACCGGGCTCCGCCGAAAGACCTACACCCACCGCGTCAACGCCGCCGGCATGCCCATCGAGTACACCGCCTGCCTCGCGACCAAAACCCGCGACGCCCAGCCGGACGACATCCCCGCTGCGTAACACCCCTGTTCGGGCTATCGGACGTCCCCCCGCGCGCGGGAGTGACAAAGAATCCACATCAACCGACATCCGGCTCGACAAACCCGTCGATGCACACTATTCTGCCGGAAGACCCCTCAAGTTGTGGGGAACTCAGGTGCAGGGCCGCAATCTGTGGGGAAACTGAGTCATCCGCTTTTCTTGAGCATCAGGCAGCGTTGATACGCGGTATCATGTGCAGAACAATGGTTCACCGGCAAAGTGAATCGCCGCGAAAAATCGGATCCTGACAACCAATTCGCCCATCCCTCTGGCGGGGGGCCTCGCTTGTCGAGCCCCCCGCTCTTTTTTTTGCGCGTTTTTCGCGGGATGTTTTGCTGCTTACACCCTTTCTTGGCGGTCGCCGGATCGCCGAGGCTTGTCCTCTGCCGACGCGGGGGGCTATGCTCGCCCCGCTCCAGGTGCTCCCGTGCCGGGTCCGCTCGGCATGGGGGTGAAAAGGGAAGCGTGGTGCAAGACCACCGCGGACGCGCCGCCGTAACGGGCGAAACCGCGGGTCCCCCACCGTGCCGGGCTTGGGCTCGGACCGGACCGCTGCAACGGCGGTCCCGGTCGCTCAGGTCGAATCGGCGCGTGTGCGGCACAGGCCACTGCCGGGCGTCGTCCTGACGTCGGCGGGAAGGCCGGACCCGACGGGCCCGAAGCCGGAAGACCTGCCCGGAGCGTGTCGTGACGGCCCTCGCGATTCAGGGCATCGGCGGCTGTGGTTGTGCGCCCTCGGCATGGTCCCCGGCTTCCGGTCACGGCCCGCGTCTCCACGCGCCGGGTCGCCACGTCGGCACCCCATCGTGATCGCGCGGGCCACCCCTGGTGAGGGCCGTCGATTCTGTCGGCGGCGCCACGGCTGTCCCGTGCGCCGTCGGGTCGAGGGCCGCCCCTTCGCGATTCCGAGGGGCGCGAGTTCACCAGACGGCGCCCGATGCGCGCCGAGAGAGCAGGTTCCCATGCGTTCTGTGTCCTTCGTTCGTGCCGCCGTTGCGGCGTGCCTCATTCCCGCGTGTGTGGCCGCGTCGGCCTCCGCGTACAACCCCTTCGCCAGCCAGACTGTCGAGTACATCGCGGGCGCCGGCGTCAGCCCGAACTTCAACAACCCCGACGGCGCCCTCGGCTCCCCCACGCGCTTCACCGGCATCGCCAGCGGCTTCCCCAGCGTCGTCAGCCCCTTCAGCCCGCCGTTCGACCCGGGGCAGCTCGTCCAGATCGGTGAGGGCGGCAGCCTCACACTCCGACTCGCCACGCCCGCGCGCAACAACCCTGCCAACCCCTTCGGCGTCGATCTCATCGTCTTCGGCAACGGGGGCTTCATCGACACGGGCTTTCCCAACGGCGTCGTCGGCGGGTCGGCCTCCATGTTCGGGCTCAACCCCATGACCATCGAGGTCAGCGCCGACGGCGTTGATTTCGTCTCCCTCGGCGTCTTCACCGAAGGGCTCTTCCCCACCATGGGCTACCTCGACGCCGGGGCGTTTGACTCTGCCCCCGGCTCGGTCCTCACCAGCTTCACCACGCCCGTCAACCCGGCGCTCACCCAGCTCGACTTCGCCGGGCTCGACATGGACGGCATCCGTGCGCTCTACGCCGGCTCCGGCGGCGGGACGCCGATCGATATCGCCTCCAGCGGGCTCGACTTCATCCACTACGTCCGCATCGTCAACCCCGTCGGCAGCGGCGTGTTCGTCGAGATCGACGCGGTCGCGGTCGTCCCGACGCCCGGCGGCACGGCGCTGCTCGCGATCGCCGGTCTGCTCGCGGCCCGACGCCGACGCTCGGCGTGAAAATGAAATCGTCGCGGATCGCCTGAGCGTGGCGCCAGGATGCTCCGCGCGTGCGCACGCCCGGCGGCCGGACCAACCGGCCGCCGGGCGTGCGTCTTTGCATCAAACGTGTCTCCCGTCTCCGAGCCCAATCGCCGAATCGCACGCTCAACTTGGAAAGCGGACTTCGATCACCGTATTCCGCTTGTTCTATGGGGATCTCGATGCGCATCGATCCCGTTGACAACTCCGAGTTCGGGATCCGAATATGCGATTCGGCGCGCGCGGGGAACGGATCATGTGTTCGCGCTTGGCATGGGCTCAATCGCCCCGCATAATGCGACGATCCATGTGCCGGGCGTGACTCCGACGATGCATCGTGCGGAGCGTGCCGAGGGGGGCGCGTGCGAGCGGGGGCGGCGATGACGGTCGACCGTTGCATCTGTCATGACGTGCGGTTCGAGGCGATCCTCGAACTGGCTGAGCAGGGCGTGACCGATCTGCGCGAGTTGGCGCGTCGCACGGGCTGCGGCACTGGGTGCGGGCTGTGCGTGCCGTATATCCGCATCGTGCTGCGCACGGGGCAGACGGTGCTGCCGGTGATGAGCGCGAGCGAGTTCCGCGCGATGGTGCGTGAGATGAGCGAAGCCTGAGCGGACGAGACGCCGGCGCGAATTCGAGCGGGGTCCAGAACAGCCACAACACAACACGGGCGTTCCTCGGCTGAGGAACGCCCGTGCGTGTGGGTCATGACTGGATGAGTGTGACGCGTTCGGGGTTGAACGCGGCACGCGGTGTTAGCTTCAGGTCGCGTCGGCAGGGACGTTGCCGTTCCCGCGGACCTCGACGTGCGGCACGCCGAGCGGATCGTCGCGATCCGCCCCGAGCGCCTCGGCGGCTTCGGCGGCTTCACGCAGCATCGCGCTGTCGGTGTCGGTGTCGGGCAGGGGCGAGGCGAGGTGCGCCACGCGCAGTTCCTGGTACTTGCGGAAGCCCGTGCCGGCCGGGATCAGGTGACCCAGCAGGACGTTCTCCTTGAGCCCGATCAGCTCGTCCTCGGCGCCGCGGAGAGCCGCCTCGGTGAGCACCTTGGTCGTCTCCTGGAAGCTCGCGCCCGAGAGGAACGAGTCGGACTGGAGGCTCGCCTTGGTGATGCCCAGGAGCAGCGTGCGCCCCGTCGCCGGGCGCGCCTTCTTCGCCTTGGCGATCTCCTTGCCCTCGGCCTCGGCCTTGGCGTTGGCTTCCTTGATCTCCTGCTTGCTCACCAGTTCGCCGGGCTTGAGCTCCGTCTCCCCGGCGTCCACCACGCGCACCATCTCCGCGATGCGGTTGTTGTGCTGGCGGAAGTGGAACCGGTCGATCACCTCGTGCGGCAGCAGCTCCGTGTCGCCCGGGTTCTCCACGCGCACCTTGCGGAGCATCTGGCTCAGGATCAGCTCGATGTGCTTGTCGTTGATGCCCACGCCCTGCGCGCGGTAGACGTTCTGCACCTCGTCGAGCATGTAGCTCCAGAGCGCTTCCTCGCCCTTGATCCGCAGGATGTCGTGCGGCACCAGCGGGCCTTCGGTCAGCGGATCGCCCGCCTGCACGTAGTCGCCTGTGTGCACCAGCAGGCCCTTGTCGTTCGGAACGTGGTGGTCCTTCTCGATCCCGGCGTCGCTGATGACGCGGATGGTCATCTTGCCCTTGCGCTTGTCCGAGTGCAGCTCGACGCGCCCGGAGATCTCGGCCATGATCGACGGATCCTTGGGCTTGCGCGCCTCGAAGATCTCCGTCACGCGGGGCAGACCACCCACGATGTCCTGGCTGCCCGCGGCGGCCCGGGGCTGACGCGCGAGCATGTGACCGGCCGCGATCGTCTGACCGTCCTTGACTTCAATACGCGCCTTGGCGGGCAGGTAGTGGAAGTCCAGGATGTTGCCCTGATCGTCCACGATGTTGATCTGCGGGTGCAGGTCGCCCTTGTGCTCGATGACCACCAGCGCCTTCTGACCGCGACCGGCATCCTCCTCGCGGGCCGTCTCGCCGACCTGGATGTCCACGTACTGCACGATGCCCGCCTTCTCGGCGAGGATCGGCGTGCGGTGCGGGTCCCACTTGACGACCGACTGCCCCTTCTTGAGCTGGGTGCCCGGCTCGGCGTAGACGTACGCGCCGTAGGGGAGCTTGAACTTCTCCAACTCGCGTCCCTTGTCATCCAGGATCGCCAGCTCGCCGTTGCGCTTCAGGGTGACCCAGACCTCGTGCCCGTCGTCGTCCTGAACCTTGACCTCGTTGCACTCGCGGAGCTCGAGCCGCCCGGCGTTGCCCGCGCGGTACTCGTTGTCCGCGACGTTGCGCGTGCCGATGCCGCCGGTGTGGAACGTCCGCATGGTGAGCTGCGTGCCCGGCTCGCCGATGGACTGAGCCGCGATGATCCCGACCGCCAGCCCCTCCTCAACGAGCAGCCCGGTGGACATGTCCATGCCGTAGTCCAGCACGCTGCACCCGGTCGGGCTCTCGCTGGTCAGCGGGCTGCGCACCTCGATGGAGTCGATGCCGATCGCCTCGATCTTCTCGGCCATCTCCATCGTGACCATCTCGTTGGCGTTGCAGATGACCTCGTCGGTGATCGGGTTCACGATCGCGTGCACGCTGACGCGCCCGTAAACCTGGTCGCGGAGGGGGACGTCAACGGTCTCGCCCTTGTAGATGGCGCGCTTGACGATGCCTCGTCGTGCGCCGGACTCGTGCTCGCCCACGATCACGCTCTGGGCGATGTCGCAGAGCTTGCGGGTCAGGTAGCCCGAGTCGGCCGTCTTCAGCGCGGTGTCGGCGAGACCCTTGCGGGCGCCGTGGGTCGAGCTGAAGTACTCCAGGATGTTCAGCCCCTCGCGGAAGTTGGCGCGGATGGGCGTCTCGATGATCTCGCCCGAGGGCTTGGCCATCAAGCCGCGCATGCCCGCGAGCTGCTGCATCTGGCTCACGTTGCCGCGTGCGCCCGAGTCGCTCATCAGGTAGACCGGGTTGAGGTAGTACGCGCCTTCCTTCTTCACGATGTCGGCGTACTCGTCGTTCGCGTGGCGGCGGTCGTGCTTGAGGGTCTCGACCAGCTTCTTGGTCAGCGCCTCGCGGCAGTGGGCCCAGATGTCGAGCAACTGGTTGTAGCGCTCGCGCTCGGTGATGATGCCGCGGTTGTAGTTCTTCTCGACGCGGTTGACCTTCTGTTGGGCCTCGTCGAGCAGGGCCTCCTTCTCAACCGGGATGCGCAGGTCGGTGATGCCGAAGCTGAGCCCGGCGACCGTGGACTGCTTGAACCCGATCTCCTTCATCCGGTCCAGCAGGTCGATCGTCGCGGGCTTGCCGCAGTAGGCGAACGTGTCGTCGATGACGCGCGCGCACCCCTTCTTGCCGATCGCCGCGTTGTAGAACGGCATGCCCGGCGCGAGGATCTCGCTGAACAGCAGGCGTCCGGGCGTGGTCACCACGCGCCGGTTAGCGGGCAGGGGTGCCGGGGCCGCCGTCTGCGACTCGTTGACGATCTCCGTGAACCCGTCGAGACGGACCACGATCCGCTCGTGCAGGTCGATCGTGCCCATGTCGTAGGCGAGCAGCGCCTCCTGACGGTCCTTGAACCGGCGAAGCTCCCGCTCCTCCCGCTCGTCGGGCTTGGTCGTGGTCAGGAAGTAGACGCCCATCACGATGTCCTGGCTCGCGCTGATGACCGGCTTGCCGTTCGCGGGGCTGAAGATGTTGTGCGTGCTGAGCATCAGCACGTGCGCCTCGGCCTGCGCCTCCACGCTCAGCGGGAGGTGCACCGCCATCTGGTCGCCGTCGAAGTCCGCGTTGAACCCGCCGCAGACCAGCGGGTGGATCCGGATCGCGTTGCCTTCCACCAGCACGGGCTCGAACGCCTGGATACCCATCCGGTGCAGCGTCGGCGCGCGGTTCAGCAGCACCGGGTGCTGGTCGATGACCTCTTCAAGAATGTCCCACACCTCGGGGTCGCGACGCTCGAGCATCCGCTTGGCGCTCTTGATCGTGTCGGCCAGGCCGTGCTCTTTGAGCTTGCGGATGATGAACGGCTGGTAGAGCTCCAGCGCGATCTTCTTCGGCAAGCCGCACTGCCAGATCTTCAGCTCCGGCCCGACCACGATCACCGAACGCGCCGAGTAGTCCACGCGCTTGCCGAGCAGGTTCTCGCGGAACCGGCCCTGCTTGCCCTTGATCATGTCCGTCAGTGACTTCAGCGGGCGGTTGCTCGAACCCAGCACCGGGCGGCGGCAGCGGTTGTTGTCAAACAGCGCGTCCACCGCCTGCTGCAGCATCCGCTTCTCGTTGCGGATGATGACCTCCGGCGCGTTCAGGTCCATCAGCTTTTTGAGCCGGTTGTTCCGGTTGATGATGCGCCGGTACAGATCGTTCAGGTCGCTGGTCGCGAAGTTGCCCGACTCCAGCAGGACCAGCGGGCGCAGGTCCGGCGGGATCACGGGGATCACGTCCATGATGAGCCACGTCGGATCGTTCTCCGAACCCCGCACGCTCTCGACCAGCTTCAGGCGTTTGGCGTAGTCCTTGATCTTCTGCTTGCTGCGGGTTTCCTTGAGCTCAGCACGGATCGTCGCGGCCAGCTCGTGCAGGTCCGTCCGCTCGATGAGCTCGCGGATCGCGTCCGCGCCCATGAGGGCGCGAAAGGCGTTGCCGTACTGATCGACGGCTTCGCGGTACTCGTCCTCGGTCAGGAGCTGCTGAGCCTTGAGCTCGGTGTCGCCCGGATCGACGACGACGTAGTCCTGGTAGTAGACGACCTTCTCGATGTCGCTGGTCTTCATCCCGAGCAGGGTGCCGAGGCGGCTGGGCATGCTCTTGAAGAACCAGATGTGCACGACGGGCGCGGCGAGGTTGATGTGCCCCATGCGCTTGCGCCGCACGCGGGAGTGCGTCACCTTGACGCCGCAGCGGTCGCAGATGATGCCCTTGTACTTGGTCCCGCGGTACTTGCCGCAGGCGCACTCGTAGTCACGCTCCGGCCCGAAGATGCGCTCGCAGAAGAGCCCGTCCTTCTCGGGGCGGTACGTGCGGTAGTTGATGGTCTCAGGCTTCTTCACCTCGCCGTAGGACCAGGCGCGGATGTCGTTGGGCGACGCGAGCGTCACCTTGACAGCGGTGAAGTCATTGACGCGGTCGTACACGGTCTCGGCCATGTTGTTGCGTCTCCTCGTCGGTTGCTGGCGGAGCCATCAGCCCCGGATGCTTCGGATCGTGGCGCCCGCACGCGACGGGCGACGGGCCCGGACGCTCCGCGAGCGTCCGGGCGGTTCGCGTCGGCGACGTGCGCCGACTGTCTCAGGGCTTACAGCAGGCTCCCCGTCTCCAGGCGCTTCTTCTCGAGCGTGATGTTCATGCCCAGGCCCTTCAGCTCGTTGCAGAGCACATCGAACGCGACGGGCATGCCCGCTTCGAGGGTGTTGGTGCCCTTGACCATGCTCTCGTAGATCTTGGTCCGCCCTTCGACGTCGTCGGACTTGACGGTGAGGAGTTCCTGCAGGATGTAGCTGGCGCCGTAGGCTTCGAGCGCCCAGACTTCCATCTCGCCGAAGCGCTGCCCGCCGGTGCGGGCCTTGCCGCCGAGGGGCTGCTGGGTGATGAGGCTGTAGGGCCCGGTCGCGCGGGCGTGGATCTTGTCGTCCACCAGGTGGTGCAGCTTCAGCAGGTACATGAAGCCCACGGTCGTCTTCTGGTGGAACGCCTCGCCCGTGCGCCCGTCGTAGAGCTGGATCTTGCCGCCACGAGGCATGTGGGCGAGCAGTTCGCGCGGGTGGGGGAAGGTGCCGTTGGCCTGGTCGTCGGCGAGGCGTTTCGCGACGTGCGCGTTCGCCTCGTCGATCGCGTGATGGACTTCGTCCTCGGTCGCGCCATCAAAGACGGGCGTGATCGCCTGGAACCCCAGCACCTGAGCCGCCCACCCGAGGTGGGTCTCGAGGATCTGCCCGACGTTCATGCGGCTCGGCACGCCGAGCGGGTTGAGCATGACCTGGACCGGCGTGCCGTCTTCCATGAACGGCATGTCCTCTTCCGGCACGATGCGGGCGACGACGCCCTTGTTCCCGTGACGACCGGCGAACTTATCGCCCACCGAGAGCTGACGCTTGGTCGCGAGGTAGACCTTGACCATCTCCAGCACACCGGAGGGCAGCTCGTCGCCGCGCTTCATGTGCGCGACCTTGCGCTGCTTCTCGGTCTCGATCGCCTGGATGCGCGGCCAGAACTGCCCGTGCACCACCGCCGCCGCCTCGCGGGCTTCCTTGCTCCCCTTGGCCCACTTGAGGTCAAAGGTCTTGATCTGCTCGAGGATGACCTCGTCGATGTCGCTCGCGCCCACCTTCTGGCGGGTCATCGGGTCGACCATCTCGCTGCCGACGATCTGGTTGATCGCGGCCGTCATCTGGCGGAACAGCTCGATCGCCTTCGCGTCCTGCTCGCGCTCGTACGCCGCGATCTCGGCTTTGAGTTCCTTCTTCTGCGACTCGGTCATGTGCAGGCGACGGCTGAACCGGTTCGCCCCGATGACCACGCCGCTGACGCCCGCCGGGACTTCCAGCGAGTCGTTCTTCACGTCCTCGCCCGCGCG
>Ga0213835_100823_pt1 | contig 24232 bp, 20 predicted proteins | sample SWPATP01_FD_160576 | JGI IMG/M metagenome (GOLD analysis project Ga0213835, IMG submission 160576) | Coastal seawater microbial communities from Marineland, Florida, United States - SWPA TP0 #1 | ecosystem: Environmental > Aquatic > Marine > Coastal | place: USA: Florida | collected 2016-08-05 | reverse complement strand
CCGTGCTGATCGTCAGCATCATCTTCACGGCGATCGGCGGTGTCCTTTACGCCGTGATGCCGGGCGCGCTGGCGGGGCTTTTCCTCGACACCAGCCAGCCGGACGCCGCTGCGGTGCTCGCGCTCGCCACACCGCTGATTGTCATTGCCGGCATCTTCCAGCTGGTCGACGGGCTGCAGGCCGTAGGGGCCGGGCTTTTGCGCGGATTGAAGGATACGAAAGTGCCGATGCTGCTGGCGCTGATCGCCTACTGGCCGATCGGCTTCGTCTGCGCCTGGGTGTTCGCATTTCCGCTCGGCTATCGCGGCGAGGGTGTCTGGTTCGGTTTCGTGATCGGCCTTGCCGCCGCAGCTCTCTTCCTGTGCGGACGGTTCTGGATTCTTTTGCAGCGTCATAAACAAATGGCCCGCTGAGAGCAGCGGGCCATCTGGTTGAAACCGTGACTTGGGAAGGTTTTAGCGCTCGGCGAGCGCTGCCTCTCCCTTGTTCTCGCGCACCATGTTGATGAAGCGGCGGAACAGGTAGTGGCTGTCCTGCGGACCGGGCGATGCTTCCGGGTGATGCTGGACGGAGAAGACCGGCTTGCCGGACAGACGCAGACCGCAATTGGTGCCGTCGAACAGCGAAATGTGAGTCTCCTCAACACCCTGCGGCAGCGACTTCGAGTCGACCGCGAAGCCGTGGTTCATCGACACGATCTCCACCTTGCCGGTCGTGTGATCCTTGACCGGGTGGTTGGCGCCGTGATGACCCTGGTGCATCTTTTCGGTCGTGGCACCGAGTGCGAGGCCGAGGATCTGGTGACCGAGGCAGATGCCAAAGGTCGGGATGTCGGTCTTGACGATGTCCTTGATGACAGGGACAGCGTAAGCGCCGGTGGCTGCCGGATCGCCCGGGCCGTTCGACAGGAAGATGCCATCCGGCTTCAGCGCCAGAATGTCTTCCGACGAGGTCTGGGCCGGCACGACCGTGACCTTGCAGTCGAGGCCGGTGAACAGGCGCAGGATGTTGCGCTTCACGCCGTAGTCGATGCAGACGATGTGATACTTGGCATCTTCGGCCTTCAGCTCCTCGGAACCTTCGTTCCAGATCCAGGGCTTCTCGGTCCACTGCGACGACTGGCCGGAGGTCGCTTCCTTGGCGAGGTCGAGACCTTCGAGACCACTCCAGGCCTTGGCTTCGGCCTTTAGCGCTTCGATGTCGAAATTGCCGTTCGGGTCATGGGCGATCACCGCGTTCGGTGCACCGTTCTGGCGGATCCAGGAGGTCAGCGCGCGTGTGTCGATGCCTGACAGGCCGATGACGCCGCGGCTCTTCAGCCAGGAGTCGAGGTCCTTTGCCGAGCGGTAGTTCGACGGTTCGGTGATGTCGGCCTTGAAGATCGTGCCGACGGCGCCGCGGCGTGCGGCGGGTGTCAGGTCTTCGATGTCCTCGTCATTGGTGCCGATATTGCCGATATGCGGGAAGGTGAAGGTGACGATCTGGCTGAGATAAGACGGATCAGTCAAAATTTCCTGGTAGCCGGTGAGGGCGGTGTTGAACACCACTTCGGCGGTGACCTTGCCGGTCGCGCCGATGCCGGTTCCTTCAATCACGGTTCCGTCGGCAAGCACGAGAACGGCGGTGGGTTTTTTCGTGGTCCAAGGGGTGGTCGCGGTCATATCCATCCTTCTGCCCCAGCGGCCCGTTTCCCGAAACGGAAAACAGGGTGTCGAGGTCATCTCTCGTCGCAGAAAAGGGCGCGCGGAAACCCGCTTGCGGCCCACTATCCAATTGTTGTGCAGGTCCTCGACATAAACAAGGCAGAACAGCGGGTCAATTGCCGTTTATGAGAAAGCTGGGCGCAAAGCCCGGCAATTGGTGAGTTTTGCCGTGTCGGCAAAACGTTTGATCGCCGTTCACGCTTGTTCTATGACGTCGCAAAAGATCGGTCCGCTGCGGATCGAGCGACGTTCAAGGAGACAGGCCATGTTGCGCGAGAAGCTTTCCGAAGCGATGAAGGAAGCGATGAAGGCGAAGGAAACCCGCAGGCTTTCGACCGTGCGGCTGATCCAGACCGCCATCAAGGACCGCGACATCGCCAATCGCGGCACCGGCAAGGACGCCGCCACCGACGACGAAATCCTGCAGATCCTCCAGAAAATGGTGAAGCAGCGCGAAGAGTCGGCGAAGATCTACGAAGACAACGCCCGTCCGGAACTTGCAGCACAGGAACGCGAAGAGATCGCGGTCATCAAATCCTTCATGCCGGAACAGATTTCCGACGAGAAGGCGAGCGAGATCGTCGCTTCCGTCATCGCCGAGATCGGTGCTGCTGGAATGAAGGACATGGGCAAGGTGATGGCCATTCTGCGCGAACGCTATGCCGGCCAGATGGATTTCGCCAAGGCGTCCGGCACGATCAAGGCGCAGCTGAGCTGAGGTCTAGCCGCTACGCATAAAACGAGAAAGGCGGGAAGTCCTTCATGGAGTTCCCGCCTTTTGCTCTTCTACGCCTCCCATCGGCCGACCGCGGACATGCCACCGGTAGGAGAGGACGATCGACCGCAGTCATTGCAGGCAGCCGTCCTGAAGAGCAATCTCAGATGCCGTACCCGCCTGTCGAGGCGACTGACGGCACGTCTTGTCGGATTCAACGCTATGCAGGGAACCTGCGTATCGCAAGTTACAATTCGTTAATTTCTGTGGGTTGATCGGGTCGGTGGTCACGGGAGCGGCGGCCTGTGAATAGCGGGCATGATTTGCGGCCGGGCTGGCATTCCTGCGCACTGAGCATTAATATGGTCTCTGGCCCGCGAGGTAGACATGCGCTTTTCAAACAGTTTTCTTGATGAGATCCGGGATCGGGTGCCGATTTCGACGGTGATCGGCCGTCGTGTCACCTGGGATCGCAGGAAGACCAATGCCGCGCGCGGCGATTTCTGGGCCTGCTGCCCGTTCCATGGCGAGAAAAGCCCGAGCTTTCACTGCGAGGACCGCAAGGGCCGCTATCACTGCTTCGGCTGTGGCGTGTCGGGCGATCATTTCCGCTTCATGACCGATCTGGAAGGGCTGAACTTTCCAGAAGCCGTCCAGCAGGTCGCCGATATGGCTGGTATCGCCATGCCGCAACCCGATCCGCAGGCGGAAAAGCGTGAACGGGAGCGGATGTCGCTTCTCGACGTCATGGAAATGGCGACGCGCTTCTTTCAGGACCAGTTGCAGAGCCCAACCGGCGCCAAGGCACGCGCCTATCTTCGCGACCGCGGACTGACGGCTCGCACGATCGAGAATTTCCGGCTCGGCTATGCGCTGGACAGCCGCAATGCGCTCAAGGAGTTCCTCGCCGGCAAGGGTGTGGCCAAGGAGCAGATCGAGGCCTGCGGGCTGGTGCGTCATGGCGAGGGGATTGCCGTATCCTACGACTATTTCCGCGACCGCATCATGTTCCCGATCCTGTCGTCGCGCGACAAGGTGATTGCCTTTGGTGGACGCGCGATGGCGCCGGATGCGCCGGCCAAATACATGAACTCGCCGGATACCGAACTCTTCCACAAGGGTCAGGTGCTCTACAATTTTACCCGCGCCAGGCGGGCGGCCCAGCCAGGGCCGGGATCCAAGGAGCCGGTCACGATCATAGCCGTCGAGGGCTATATGGATGTGATCGCGCTCAGCCAGGTGGGCGTCGAGAATGCCGTCGCGCCGCTCGGTACGGCCTTGACCGAAAACCAGCTGGAGCTGCTTTGGCGGATGACGCCGGAACCGATCCTGTGTTTCGATGGCGATGGTGCCGGTATCCGTGCTGCAAACCGTGCTGCGGATCTCGCGCTTCCCTCCATCAAGCCCGGCCGCTCGGTGCGGTTCGCGTTGCTTCCAGACGGCAAGGATCCGGACGATCTCGTCAAGCACGAGGGAAGAGCGCCGTTCGATGGCGTGATCGCGCAGGCGCGTCCGCTGGCCGAGATGGTCTGGCAGCGGGAAACCAATGGTGCCGCCTTCGAGACCCCGGAAAAGCGGGCGGAGCTTGAGGCGCGGCTGAAGCAGATCGTTTCCGTGATTGCTGACGAAAGCGTGCGCCGGCACTACCAGCAGAATGTGCGTGATCGCCTGAACGGCTTGTTCCAGCCGCAGCGCAATGGCGGCGGAGGCGATCGTCGCCAAAGCTATCAGCAGCGCGAGGGCGGCGGGTCTGGCCGAGGCGGTGCTTCCGGCGGACGGGGCGGGTCATCCTTCCAGCAGCAGGGTCGCGGAATGGGCATTTCCGACCGCCTGACGCGATCGGGGCTGGTGCGGGGGCATCTCGACCTTCCGGCCCTGCGAGAAAGCGTGCTGGCGCTGACCATCGTCCATCATCCGCAGCTTCTGCTCAACGAGTATGACGAGATCGCCTCCATCGAATTCGAGAACCGCGATCTGAAGCGGATGTGGTCTTGCGTGCTGACCATTGTCGGGCAGGCCGGTGCCGGTTTGACGGTGCAGGACCTGAAACGGGAACTCGGCGAGAATGGCTTTGAGGAACTGTTGAAGTCGATGAACCAGCAGATCCGCAATGCGCGACTGTGGACGGCGACGGAAGAGGCCGATCCGCAGGATTCGCTGCAAGCCTACCGTCAGACCCGGGCACTGCATTCCAGAAACAAGGAGCTCCGCTGGCAGAAGATCGAGCTGGAGCGTGAACTCGCGGAGATGACCGAGGACGAGGCCGAGCGTGCCGAGATCCTGCTGCGTGCACTTCTGGAGGTACAGAATGAAATTTCCAGGCTTGAAAACCAGGAAGCGATCATCGACGGCTTCGGTGTTCTGTCAGGACGCGTCAAGGGCGCTGCCGTCAGTCACGGATAAAGGAGAGCTGCGCAGATACTAAACCGTGTTGAATTGGTCGCCTGATGGATTAACAGCGCGAGTGGAGTGGTCTATACAGCTCTTGATTGATCACTGTATTGTTGCAACGCATCGGAAAATGGCGTCAATCCCGCGCATTTCGGGTAGAGCCAAGGGTTTTTACCGGGCGGCGGGCTCTTGTCTTTCATTGTGCACCGCTTACATATGGCTTCAATATGACGGGAGTACCGCCAACGGGGACATGGTCGTAAGGTAATTTCCACTTTTCCTGGGCACAAGCTTTGGAAGAACTTGACGAAGCGTTATTTTGTGGGAATCACCATTTCGGGCAATATTGGTGGAGTGGGTCTAGCGCCGCGGCGATGTTCGGCATCTTCGTTCTGGCGGTCCCCGCGAGTAGCGGTCGCCGATGGTAATCGGGAGTTAAAGGTCATTCCGTTACGAGTTGGATATTGATTCGCGGCTGGTGTGGCTTTTGCCCTCCGCCGCAGGCCACGAAGCGCTGCGCAGTGGCGTTCAGGGAAAGCGACGACATACATGGCAACTAAAGTCAAAGAAAACGAAGAAGCCGATACCGAGCGCGAAGGCTCGGTCGACGGTCCGCTTCTCGATCTTTCTGACGACGCGGTCAAGAAGATGATCAAAGCCGCGAAGAAGCGCGGCTACGTGACGATGGACGAGCTTAACTCGGTTCTTCCGTCCGAAGAGGTCACTTCCGAACAGATCGAAGACACGATGGCGATGTTGTCCGACATGGGCATCAACGTCGTTGAAGATGAAGAAGCCGAGGAGGCCACCACCGAGGAGGAGGACTCCAACGAGAGCGAAGAGAGCGAAGGCGGCGAACTTGCCCCGACGTCCAGCACTGCTCTTGCCACGGCGAAGAAGAAAGAACCCACCGATCGTACCGACGATCCGGTGCGCATGTATCTGCGCGAAATGGGCTCGGTCGAGCTTCTGTCGCGTGAAGGCGAAATCGCGATCGCCAAGCGCATCGAGGCTGGCCGCGAGACGATGATCGCCGGTCTGTGCGAAAGCCCGCTGACGTTCCAGGCGCTGATCATCTGGCGCGACGAACTGAACGAAGGCACGACGCTGCTGCGCGAGATCATCGATCTCGAGACGACCTATTCGGGTCCCGAGGCGAAGGCTGCGCCACAGTTCCAGAGCCCGGAAAAGATCGAGGCGGACCGCAAGGCTGCCGAGGAAAAGGAAAAGACCCGCAAGGCCCGTTTTTCTGCTGCCAACGATGACGACATCACCGCTGTCGGCGGTGACCAGGGCTTGGAAGAAGAGGAAGAGGACGACGACGAGTCGAACCTTTCGCTTGCCGCCATGGAAGCGGAACTGCGCCCGCAGGTCATGGAAACGCTCGACACGATTGCGGATACCTACAAGAAGCTGCGCAAGCTTCAGGACCAGCAGGTCGAGCAGCGGCTTGCCGCCTCCGGCACGCTGTCTTCCGCTCAGGAGCGCCGCTACAAGGAACTGAAGGACGAGCTGATCACGGCAGTGAAGTCGCTGTCACTGAACCAGAACCGCGTCGAAAGCCTTGTCGAACAGCTCTACGACATCTCCAAGCGCCTGATGCAGAACGAAGGTCGTCTTCTGCGTCTGGCTGAATCCTACGGCGTCAAGCGCGACTCGTTCCTGGAACAGTATCAGGGTGCCGAGCTTGATCCGAACTGGATGAAGTCGATCGCCAATCTGTCGGCACGCGGCTGGAAGGATTTCGCCAAGGCGGAGTTCAACGCCATTCGCGATATCCGTCAGGAGATCCAGAGTCTCGCGACCGAAACCGGTATTTCGATCACCGAATTCCGCCGGATCGTGTCGATGGTGCAGAAGGGCGAGCGCGAGGCGCGGATCGCCAAGAAGGAAATGGTCGAGGCGAACCTTCGTCTCGTCATCTCCATCGCCAAGAAATACACCAACCGCGGCCTGCAGTTCCTGGACCTTATCCAGGAAGGCAATATCGGCCTGATGAAGGCCGTCGACAAGTTCGAATACCGTCGCGGTTACAAGTTCTCGACCTATGCGACCTGGTGGATCAGGCAGGCGATCACCCGCTCGATCGCCGACCAGGCCCGCACGATCCGTATTCCGGTGCACATGATCGAGACGATCAACAAGATCGTCCGGACATCGCGCCAGATGCTGCACGAGATCGGCCGCGAGCCGACCCCGGAAGAGCTGGCCGAAAAGCTGGCCATGCCGCTCGAAAAGGTCCGCAAGGTCCTGAAGATCGCCAAGGAGCCGATTTCGCTCGAAACCCCTGTGGGTGACGAAGAGGATTCGCATCTGGGTGACTTCATCGAGGACAAGAATGCGCTGCTGCCGATCGATGCCGCCATTCAGGCGAACCTTCGTGAAACGACGACGCGGGTTCTCGCATCGCTGACGCCGCGTGAAGAACGTGTTCTTCGCATGCGCTTCGGCATCGGCATGAACACCGACCACACGCTCGAAGAAGTCGGCCAGCAGTTCTCGGTCACCCGCGAACGTATCCGCCAGATCGAGGCGAAGGCGCTGCGCAAGCTGAAGCACCCGAGCCGGAGCCGCAAGCTTCGCTCGTTCCTCGACAGCTGATCGCTGGACCAGACCCATTAAAAGCCCGGCCGTTATGACGTGCCGGGCTTTTTTATTGATGTTGTGATCGGGCCGGGCTCGATCATGCCCGCGAACCATCCTACATGGGAGCCATGCCGGAAATGTCTCCCGCCCCGCATAAGAAGGTGATCGCAACGGCGCTGGGTGCGTCCGTCGCTCTGCATCTGATCATCGCGGGCGCGCTCCTCGTCAAATTGCCGCTGCCGACCAATGCGGTTCCCGAGGAGGAAACCGTCCAGGTGGAGATCGTGCCGCCGCCGGAAGAGGACAAGCAGGAGCCGGTCGAAGAAGCGAAGAAGCCTGACGAGCTGAACCTCAAGGAAGAGGCGAAGGCCGAAGAGCCGCCACCGGAAAAGCCGCCCGAGCAGAAGCCTCAGGAAGATCCGCTCGAAGACCCCGTGATTTCGGCGAGCAAGGCTTCGGCACCCGAGGCTGCTCCGCCGCCTTCCCCTGCGCAGGACGAAAAGCCGGAGGAGACGAAGCCGCCGGAACCTCAGCCTCAAAAGCCGGAAGAACCGAAGCCGGAAGAGCCGCAGCCTCAAGAAAAGCCGCCCGAAGAAAAGGCGCTGGAAGAAGCGAAAGAGCCCGAGGCACCGCAGAAGGCCGAGCAGCCGGCACCGCCGCCGCCTGCAAGCCCGACACCGGCCGAGGAGGAGAAGCAGGCGTCAGCGCCGCCGGTGTCCGCACTGCGGCCTGTGTTCCAGTTTGGCGAAAAGGATAGCGGTCCGCGCCAGGCGCTTGACGGCAATGCTGCGGAGGATGCGCCAGCGCCCGCTGCGACCGATGCCGATCCGCCAGCGCCGGAGGAGCCTGCACAGACGGCGGGTCCCGACGTGCAGGGCGAGGGCGCGCCACAAGAAGCGCCGGTTCCGACCCATATGACGCCACCGCAGCTCAGTGTTCCAGGCTCAGATCCGTCGGGAATGCCCGGACCTGCCGGCGGTGCGTCTCCTGATTCGATGACGGCCGGGCTCTTTACAGAGCCGCCTTCCTCCGCACCTGTGCCGACGCAAAAGCCGGCGCCGCCGAAACCATCCGATGCGGCCGGCGATCTCAAGCCCGTCAGAACGTTGTTTTCCGCGCGCGATACCGGCGAGACGCTGGCGACCGTCGCGATGTCCGGCATTCCGCGCGGCGTTCGCGCAGGGCAGCTGTGCTCGTCGGAACTCAGTGCGCAACTTCAGAACGGCTCGCCCGCCTACAATCCCGATGTCTTGCCCGCACCAAAGCTGCCCAATGGGACGGTTCTCGAGGCGCGCAATATCGGCTTTCGCGCCAAAGGCCAGTGGCATGACGTCAGCTTCCGCTGCGAAGTCGATGCCGATGCCACGAAAATTGTTTCGTTTTCGATGAATGTGGGTGGCCTCGTGCCGCGCTCGGAATGGCGCAAGCGCGGTTTTCCCGAGTTTTGATCTTCAAGCAGAGAAGAGAATTTCGATGGCGCAGACCGCGATCCAGATTTCGACCAGAGGCCAAGGGCTATACGAGTTCACGGATGAAGCCGAACGCTTCGTGCGCCAGGCCGGGCGCGACGAGGGCCTGCTGACCGTCTTTGTTCGCCACACGTCCTGTTCGCTGATCATTCAGGAAAATGCCGATCCGGACGTGAAGAGCGATCTGAAGGCGTTCCTTTCCCGCCTCGTTCCCCCCTCGGACGATCCTTCGATGGGCTGGGTCAGCCATACAATGGAAGGGCCAGATGATATGCCGGCACATATCAAGGCGGCACTGACGGCAGTCTCGATCGGCATTCCCGTATCTGGCGGCAGGCTGGTGCTTGGCACGTGGCAGGGGATCTATCTCTTCGAGCACCGCGACAGCCCGCACAGGCGCGAGATCGTGCTGCATCTTTCGTCGTGATGATCGTTGTTTTCCAAATGAACAAATACTGAATGATCGGTTTTGCAGGCATTCAGCTGGGTTGGATAGAGTTGCATCGACCGTTGGCCCGAAAGGCCGGCGCGAGACAGCCGGACAACCGGTGACAGGTTCAGGAGAAGCAAAAGATGACTACAATCACACGCCTGATGGCGAAGGCCGGCCTTGCAGCCTTGATCGCCCTGACAGGGATTTCGGCGTCCGCGCCAATCGCCGCCGCCGCCGGCCCGGAATTCGTACAGTACCGTGAGCGCGACTGGCGTCCGCATCACCCGCCGCGCTATGAGCGCCCGCGCCATATGCGCCCCGTCGGCTGTTCGCCGCGCCTGGCTGAACGTCGCGCCGAAGCGATGGGTCTGCGCCGTACCCGCGTCGTCGACATCTCCCGCCGCAGCGTGACCGTCGTCGGCGTCGACCGCCGCGGACGCGACCGGGTCGTGTTTGCCAACGTGCGCGGCTGCCCGCTCATCCGTCGCTAACGGATCTCAAGCGTGCCAGTCTATCTTCAGCCCCGTCCGGCATTCGCCGGGCGGGGTTTTGTCGTTGGAGCGATCCGATCAGGGATCGATGGAGAACACGACGTTGACGTTGACCGTGTAGCTGGTCTCGCCGGCCGCCACCGGGACGCCGTTGCCGGAATCCTTTGCCATTGTCATGCGCATCATCGGCGGGGCCATGGGCGGCGCCGAATTCTCGCTGATCTCCATGATGCGGCCAAGCTTGACGCCGGCAGCTTCCGTCAGAGTCTTTGCCTTGGCGAGCGCTTCGGCAACGGCTGCCTTGCGCGCCTGCGTCATCACTTCGTCGGTATTGGTATTGGTGAACTCGATCTGTCCGCCCTGGTTGACACCGAGCTTGACCGTCTTGTCGATCAGACCGCCGAGCTTTTCGAGATCGCGCACCTTCAGCGTCAGCGTGTTGGACACTTCGTAGCCGATGATTTCCTGCGGCGGCTCGATGCCGTCCTTCGGGGCTACCTGGCGATATTGCGGGTAGATCGCAAAGCTGCTGGTCTGGACGTCGCGATCGGCAATGCCTTCAGCCTTGATGGCGGCGAGCACTTCGCTCATTGCCGTGTTGTTGGCGGAGACGGCCGCATCGGCGGTCTTTGCCTGCCTCACGACGGCAAGCGACAGGATCGCCATATCGGGCGCGACCGCGGCCTTGCCCTCACCGGACACGCTGATGATCGGTTCGCGCGGCGTGCGGGCTTCCTGCGCAGAGGCGACCGTTGCCGAAAACGGCGACAGCGGGAGGAAGGCCGTGCCGAGGGCAAGGGCTAGGAAAGCCGGCGCGAGAGAAGGGGCGGTGGGCAAACGGCGCATTGTGTCTCCTTTGATACTGGTTGTTCGACCTCGACGATCCCGGCCAAATGCCTGAGTTGAAAGCCGAACACCCTCTAGGTGACGTGTGATTGTGAACCTATTGCGGCGAGGCCTTGTGAGCGTTCACAATTTGAGCTAGACGGACCCTTGCGACCGGCGAACCATTGCGCCAGTCGTCATGCCTTCAAAGGGCAGGGCCTGTAGCTCAATGGTTAGAGCCGGCGGCTCATAACCGCTTGGTTGGGGGTTCAAGTCCTCCCGGGCCCACCATCTATTTCAGAGAATGCCGTCGCCTAGCCCGTTGTATCGGCATGCTCTGGGCAGCAGCCAGAGGCATTCTGGCTCGCCATTTGCATTTGCGAGTGTAGCACATTATTATGTAAGTTCAAGAAGTTGGCCGACGCTAAGCTGGGCAGCGGCGCGTGCGAACCACCTGAGATGTTTGCGCAGCGTTTCGGTAACGAAGATAAGCGGGTTCGAGTCTGTGACTGTTGGTCCAGACCTAAATGAAATGTTGGTTCGGCAATGCTCGGCAACCAAGTTTTGGGCAGCGATCTGGGCAGCAATGTTGCGGCGATTCGCATAAACGAGAACTACGGTCGGCAGTGTCCTGGGAAGTCAGGTCACACGAGCAAAATGAACTCTAGCCTTCAAGTATGTCCAAATGACCTCTTTGAGGTTCTCTGGGCTCAGCAAAACGTGGAAGAGACCAAGCTTAGTATAGCTAATTTTTAGTCCGCATAACACGTTGGGTCTGACGAAAATCTGTCCGTTGCCACGACGACAACCGTCTCTCGCAGGCTAATGCCGTCGTCTCACTCGGCCACCTCACCTGCAGTACCGCTGCTTCCAACTTGCAAAGTTCATTCGCGGCCGCTCAGGGCAGGCTGATGATCGCGAGCGCTTCGGTTGACGCTCCGATGTCCAACGCGCTTCAACTCTCCGCTTTAAATCCTCGACGGAGCCGCACTCCTGCTCCCATGCCTTCTTCTTCGTTGAGGAGAATAACCCCTTTCTCAAAGAGAACCTCGCGCAGTTGCCTTGCCGCCTGTTCGTTGATACGCCTGCGTTGGACACCTTCGAGGCGAGTGATGACGTACCTGCCGACACCGGATGCCTCTGAAAGCTCATCAAGCGTGTAACCAAGCATTGCTCGGGCATGCCGCAGGCAGTCCACCCAGGCCTTCCCAGTTGGCTTTGCCCATCTCACACCCTCGCCTTCGGTCGCAGTAACATCGAGCAAAATTAAGCCTTCGCCGAGGATGACTCTGCGTAACTGAGAGAGTGCCAGTTGATCTGGAAGTTTGCGGCCAGGTTGTTCAAGCCCGAGCAGTACGCTGCGCGTTATGGAGACCCCGGCTGCCAGGTCGCTTTGCGTTAGGCCGAGCATTGATCTTGCTGCTCTTATTTGACTGTCAGTTGGATACCCCGCCATGCCCGGAAGAGATGCGAACTGTCGGAAATGTCAACACATCTACACATATTGCATTAATGCGACTTTTCACGTGATTTTTCTACTTCTATTGCGCGAATCGGTTTACACATCGTAGAAGGAAATCAGGAATCGAATCGAAGGAGGCTTCGAATGAACGACAAATGGCTTGGCAATCCGCCCAGCGTGATCATTCCGCGACTGCAGTCGCTCCTTGCAGATATTCAAAGTATTGCCTCTACGGGCGGCTTCGATGGGCCATTGAACCCCGTGATCATCCGCAACTGCATGCTCGTACAGCGCTCGGTGCCTTGCCTCATTGGCGAGATGTCGGGACACCCCCAAATCAAAGATGGGCCGGGTGTAACTAGCGAGCTGTTCTACTTCGATGGAAAGCGCAAAATCGCCAGGTCTCTCAGCCGGTGGTACGCTTTCGACAGTCTCATTGGCTGACGGCGGGTGCTACGATGGAAAAAGCTCTCGCAGATGATCTCGACCGCTATATCTCGAAACTTCAAGAAGTATCGGCGCAGCAGAAGGAATTGCGAACTGCCGAGTTCAAAAAAACTAAACGCAACAGCCCAGCGATTGCATTGAAGTCCGCGCCCGACTTTCTTGCCTACTGCGCTCTTATCGCGCTTTTTCGTCGAAACATGGGCCGCCTCTCCGAACCCTCCTGTGTCGCTATCATCGCTGTTCCGCGACAATGGAGCCTCGGCGACGTCGATGACGCAGCGAAAATCATTCTTAAAGGCCAAGATGGGGTGAAGGTTTGTCTTCATCCGATCTCGAAACACAAGCGTGGCTGGGAAATTGACGCCGCAGAATTGTTGGGGACAGGTAAGAAGCTCATCATTTTCTCGCAAGAAGGCACGGTCGTTCACGAAGATTTCGAGCTTGCGGCAACCGTTCTCGACAAACTTATCATCTGCGATCCTCGACATCTCAGAGCACTCAGCAGGTTCCGAAAATGCGGTCCCCTCACCGATGATGAGGCGGCGGTCATCGCCGTACAACCTTCAGATCGAATGGAAGCTATTTTTCGCCGTGACCAACCCGCGAGCCGAGCAGCTCTCAGGCTTACGACAAACACGCGCGGAAGATCGGAAGCACCTACACATTTGGATGTCACTAAAGGCTTTGGAAAGGCGAGCACCTGGGCTCAAGAATTAAAGCGTGACCTCGTAGAGTGGCGACAAGGAAAGTTGCCGTGGTCAGCTATTGATAAAGGTTGCCTGCTTTACGGGCCAAGCGGAACCGGTAAAACGCGTTTCGCCGCCGCTCTCGCTGCCGAATGCAAATTGCATCTGGAAGCGACTTCGATTCCAAGGTGGCAATCCAACAAAGACGGCGATCTCGGCGACATGCTCAAAGCGATGTACCAAGCTTTCGCAACGGCAAAGGATAACGCGCCCTGCTTGCTTTTCCTTGATGAACTTGACGCGATAGGTGACCGCTCAAAATTTCCTTCAAGACATGAGACCTACTCGACTACGGTCGTTAACGCGTTCTTAGAGTGCCTCGATGGTGCGGAAGGCCGCGAAGGTGTTGTCGTAATCGGCGCGTGTAATTTCCCCGAAAAGATAGACCCTGCCGTTTTGCGAAGTGGTCGGCTCGAAAAACACGTCTATTTTCCTTTACCGGACGCCACTGCCCGAGGAGAAATCCTTGGCTTTCATCTTCCAACCCTTGCCAATGACGACGCGCTCAGGGAAATCGCGGCTCGATTGCCGGGCAAGAGTGGGGCCGACCTGGAAATGTTAGCACGGGAAGCCAAGCGTGTTGCCCGACGAGAGAAGCGTGACGTCAACATTTCTGACGTCAGAGCAAAAGTCGTAGTGCCCGCGCCGCTCGATGCGAAGACGCTTTACCGTGTTGCGATTCACGAAGCAGGGCACGCCCTAGTAGCACATGCTTTTTCTCTTGGAAGAATCGAACACGTTGAAATTTACGACAACGTTGAGCATTTTGCGACAATCACAAACTCGAATGGAACGACCAAAGCCGAGGTGCCACCGCGCCACTATCTCACACGATGGGACGCGATGAAAATGATAACAGCTGACTTGGCGGGTGCAGCGGCAGAAGACCTAGTTTTCGGGCATCGCTCCAACTGGTCAAGCGGGAGTCGGGAAAGCGATTTCGCCAAGGCGACAACGATGGCAATCGAGATGGTCACAGAATACGGGTTCGGAAGCTCCCTGTATTTCCTTCCGAACTCCATTGATGTCATGGCCAGCTCGAAGCTTTGGGAAGACCTGCCATTGCGAGATGAAGTCTCTGATATTCTTCAAGAGCAATATGAGAGAGCGAGAGACATGCTGGATGGTTTGAAACCTTGTCTCTTGAAACTCGCCGACGCTCTCCTGAAGCACAAACGTTTGAATGCCGCGCAATTGGAGCCCTACTGGCCAGGGGCGACGAAAGCGAAAACGATAGATCATCGAAGTAGCCGGTCACACTAACTCCCAATTGAAAACTAGGTCGTAGAGGCGTCGCGTAACCACGCGCGGCCCTGCTGCTTGCCACAGGGCGATGAAAATATGCTTGCTTGGATCATCAGCGATATCCATCATTCGAGATTGCGTGACCTCAGCGGTGACCGGCTTTCAATTCCCAAAGCCGATATCTGCATTTGCGTTGGAGACGTCGCGAATTCGATTGATGACAGTATTAGTTACTTGTTGCAGATCATCGAGCCAACAATGCCAGTGGTGCTGGTTTTGGGAAATCACGACTACTACGGCAGTGGGATCGCTTTCGCATTGGAACGAGCGCGTAGGTTGATCGACGGCAAGCGAATTTTTCTTCTCGAAAACCAAAGCCTTGTGATCGACCAGTGCCGCTTTATCGGTGCGACGTTGTGGACCGATTTTAGCGTATCGGTCGGCGATGACGAGTTCATTCCGCCCGAAGAACGGAGGGCAAAAGCCTTTAGCCTCGTACCGTCAAAAATCATGGATTTCTCCTACATCTTCCGATCCGATAAGAGGCGACCAAACGAGAATGGTATGGTCACGGCCGAAGAAATCCTTGATCGCCATAGAGCAAGCCGCGCATTCATAGATCAGGAGCTAGGTAAACCGTTCCAGGGCCGCTCGATTGTCATCACGCATCACGCGCCGCTTATGCAGAGCTTCGATCCGAATTTTTTCGGCCATATTACCAATGCTGCATTTGCTAGCGATTTGGGTGATCTGATTGAGCGGCGGCGGCCGTCACTCTGGGTGCACGGTCACATCCATAAGTTCCGTGACTACATGTTTGATAAGACACGAATTATCTGCAATCCAGTCGGGTATCAGCAAGAGCACTACTATTCGGGTTTTCGGCCGAACTTCGTTGTTGAACTGTGAAGATCGTGTTTCAGATTGCGTCGCGCGGTCAAAACACCTGCAAGCTCGCGAAAACAGGTTTGACGGATACTTGCGAAGTTGCCGCACAGCGGACCAGATGCGCCTGCCTTTCAAAGGAACCTATGTCGACCTCTAAGGTGCCATCATCTCACCCACTGCCAATCAAATCCCAAACGTCGCTATCCAAAGAAATCTTAGAGCAAGTCCTATGTGGGATTGTTGACTTTAGCGGTATGAACGCGGAAGATTCAAGCCTCCTCAGCATCTGACAGTAGTTCCATTTGATACTTATCCCGATCCAAACATTCGCGTCGAGACCCGCGCTCCGGTAAGAACGCCACTACGATAACGCGCATTCTCAACGGGGTAGCAACGTGATCGATCTCGACGAACTTCCAAACTCCCTCATCGAGCGGGTTACGATGGTGGAAAACATCATGACCGCAGCAGCTACGGGTGGTTCTTCAGACAATCATATCTATGAAGCCCTCCGGCGTGAGTTCATGGCCGACCCCTCTATCCGAGACCTTCTGCCGAGCTTCGTCCGATCACATCGAACTCTGGATGCCTTCTGGCCCTTTATCAAAAAGCAAGCGGCCAGCTATGCGGAGCGAAGACATCTCATCAGCACAGCGTTCAATCCATTGATGGATTTCCTGGAAGGGCGGAACGCACTTCCAGGAGACAAGATTGCCTCGGAAGCATTGGAAACTTTCGACACTGAGGGAGTGCTCTCAATTTGGACCAAGGCCATTGCCCGTCGAGGCACCGATCCCGAAGGAGCTATCACGGTGGCAAGAACGCTCTTGGAAACGGTATGCAAACGAATCCTTGACGAAACCGGCGAGGCATATTCCGAAAAGGATGACCTGCCAAAACTGTATGGAACGGTAGCGAAGGTACTGAATCTCGCACCAAACCAACATACCGAGGAGCCGATTCGGGCGATCCTTGGTGGAGCGATGAACCTAGTGAACGGAATCGGAACGCTCAGAAACAGACTTTCGGATTCGCATGGGCGTGGAGGTCGACTTCCCGTAAGACCCTCTCCACGTCACGCAAGCTTGGCAGTCAATACAGCAGGCGCGATAGCCACCTTTCTGGTCGAAACCCATTTAGAGCGTAACGCAACATCTTAAAGCTAGTTGAAGGTGTGCGATGACCGAAAAGAGAATTAACTTAGCGAAGCGAAAGCTTGCCGGGAGCACCTTGATTTCCTTACTAAACCGCGCCGGGTTTGCCGGAGGGCATTTCAGGCCATGGGTGTTCGTGCAGCCTGGCGTGATACCGCTCTCCGGCTTCGGCTGGCGGTATGTTTCCGATTTCCTCCAGGAGCCGTCGGGATTGAACCAATCGGCCCGTTCCAAAGGGTCGAATTCGACCGCTTCGAAGTTCCTCCAGGCCCGCGCCGATGGATGACCTCGACTTGTAGAGACCGTTGATCGTTTCTGCGAGGGCGTTGTCGTAACTATCGTCGACGCCTCCGACAGAGGGCTTGACGCCAGCTTCTACCAAGCGCTTGGTGTATTTAATGCCCCTGTCCGAGTGATGCACGAGGCCGCCTCCCTGAGCGGGACGCCGAGCTTGAAGAGCCTGCTTCACGGCATCGAGGACAAAGCGAGCATGCGCCGTCTGGCTCGTTCGCCCACTCGTGCAGCGTGGCTGGCGAGCAGCTGATCTTGGCCGCTATAGATGAAACGTAACCGGTGTTCTGCCCCCACATTGCCTGCCGTCGCCTGATCTGTGATCTGTTTATTGCGTCAGCTACTGAATCTTGGAGAGGTTTTCCGAAGAGCAAGAGCCTGCGCTTCGGTTATCGCAAGGGTAAACATCGCGGACACTTGCCCCTACTCCGCTGCCCTCTTCAGTCGTAGCAGGAGGACGATCTACCTCTGCAATAGCGATTTTATCGGACCAACTATTGAGTTATTCTTGGCACTACGTAAAAAGAAAACAAATTACTGCTGGGGATGATGGCAACTATGCGCGGAGCGGGCGAAGACAAAGCGGTAGCTCAGAAGCCTGATGGTAAAAATTCACCTACCTCATCCGAAGGTAAGCCGAGAAACGCCCGAACAGATGAACCCGTCAAGGAAAGTACCTCTGCCGCTATTCTTAATTTTATCAGCCAGAATTTCGCAACTTTATTGACGGCTGTTGCGGCACTGGTAGCCGCCACGTTTACTCTTTCAGGAACCGTCTTTAAAGAGAACCAGCCACCGACAGCTGAAATTCGCGCCTTCGCCTATATACCCATGGCACCAGGCTACGTGGAATTCGGCACTTCTCCTGCAATTGAAGACAGCAAAGGTAACGTTAGTAACACGACAGCGACGATCCCCGAGGGCATGACACTTGTTGCTTTTTCAGGCAATTCAAATGATCCGGATGGTGACTCTCAGAAGCTTACTTTTTGCTGGTCAAACCTACCCGACAAGTCAGGTGGGTGCGCTAAAACGACGGAAACAACCGACCCAACCATGTTCAGCTGGACGCCGAGCAAGACAGGGCCGTACATGCTCAAGCTTTTGGTGATCGACAACCAGGATTGCCCTCCTTGGCGTAACCATGTGTTCGGCTCAAGTGGTTGCCAAAAGTCCATCACCAGGACGCTGCCTTTTGTTGTTGTCCCTAAAACCAATCCAAATCTTCAGGTTTCCATATCTCAACGGCAGGTAAAGCCGGGAGAGGAAGTGGTTATCAATCTCGATGATCGTCTCGGCCTGGATGGCAGCCCGGCCGACTTGAAATGGAGCTTGAACGGCCAAGCACGACCAACCGTCGATAAGGCAAGCAACGATATCCGTTTCGCTGCACCAAATAACGCGGGCATCTATGATGTAAGTATTGTCGCCACAGATCGGTTTGGTTTGAAAGCTCACCAATCGGTTCTCTTCGAAGTTCGCTTGCCCGAGACGCAAGCAGCCGCGCCAGCGAAAGGCAACTCTGGTTCAAACAATACCGAATTATGCAGCGGACTTGGGGAGTACGAACTATCTGCTCCGATCAGCATTAATGATCCAAATGCTACATGCTCGCTTCCCGCACTTTTAAAGACAAACGGAAAAAGTTTTTCCCTTCAAGTGAAGCAGATTGTTGCAAACAACTCTCGTATCGTCGCGTTTGACCCCAGGGTTACCCAAGAACCAAAAGGCACAAGTGAGACACCTTCTGGACGCGCGGCCGGAGCCATAGTTCTCGTCGCGACGGACTTTACGGGGGCATTGACAATAAACAACGACGGAGAACGCGGCGGCGACGGTTCGGATGGTGGTGCCGGAATGGCGGGCTCGACCGGCTCCAATGGAAGCAATGCTGCTTCAGGTCTATTCGATTGCAGAAGAGGTGCCGAGCGTGGCGGAAACGGCGGAAACGGGCAGCCAGGCCAAAAGGGTGGTAATGCCGGTTCCGGGGGCGGCGGAGGGCTGGTTGATCTCAACATCACTAATTTCCGCGTTGGCTCTAGGATTGACGTCACATCTTTTGGCGGTGCCGGGGGCATTCCTGGAAAAGGCGGGCCGGGTGGACCAGGTGGTCCCGGCGGGAGTGGGGGATCGCCGATTGGTCTTTGTTCCGGTAGTGGGCCCAACGGGCTTCCCGGACAAAACGGCCCGAGTGGTCCGTCCGGCCAACCCGCGTCGACTGGCGAAAATGGCACTATCCGTGTATTCAGAGGCGATCAACAACAGTTGATCAAAAGCGGTTCAGCGACATTACCTTGAGGTGGGTGAAGCGGCAGGTTGATCGTAACCGATGTTGCCTGCTGGGATGAAACGGCAACTCAGCGTGATGAATGCTCGACTTGGCGGTCCAGCACCATACGGATGGCACGCACACGGACTTCAGGTGAAAACTCGTTCTTTGTGTTGGTCATGATGGCTCCACTTTCTCAGGAGTTGGAGTCTCCGGCAAACCCGGCGCGGTTTAGCCGATACGAACCGGCAGGCGTGAGAGTCACAATGGAACTCGCAGCTCAACGACTTGCGAAAAATGACGACTGGTAAACGCGCTGGTAAAGCAATTCGACCAGCGCGTTCGGATCAATGGTTTCGACGAATGAAACTCTCCCGAAGGAAATGGAACCCGCTCGGGGGAAAATAACTTTGAAGTGGTCCTTGGCGTGGAGGTTGTGTATCGCACCTACGATTGCGAATGGGCCATGTACTCCCTCGCTCTCCAGAAAGTGAAAAACGTCGCTGAGATGCCTGACGATATCCGCTTTAAACAAGGTTAGGTTTGGCCTGCCTTCGCCTGACTCGTATGGGATCGGATGACAGATGACGCTCTGCAAAAACCAATCATCGCCGACGTAGAAACGTCCAGTTTTCTTCCCGTATCCGTCTACCGCGATCACTTCGAACCCATGTGAAGATCGCAGAAACGGCTGGAACGCGCCATGAGGAGCTGACATTCCCTTCGTGTTATAACCGTCTGGAGACGGGTTGAAGGACGGAGCAGTGGCATTTAGGCTTCTGAACGGCAGGATCGATAAATAGAGATACGGAAAGTCCGGTTCGAAAAACCCACTCTCCTTCAGCGCATTCAGTTGTTCTCCTGATAGCTTAGTCACGCCCTCAATCAATTGCGTCTTGGTGGCAAACAGCGCCTGTAACTCGCTCGGAGGAAGCGGCTCGTTCTTCCGGCCGTTCCTCTTAAGATAGCGCCCGGTTCCGCCGTTCGAGTAAGGCTTGATGTAGTTCTGGCCGATGTCGACGCAGATCACGCTACCGCCATCAACTGCCAATGCATCCACCCGAAGATTGCTCGGCTGTTCAGAGATGTTCGACTTGAGTATTTGTTGGATTTGTAGGCAGAGGCTATCCGCATCTCCGGTTACTGGGGTCAGACTGACTGTGCTGGTCTTGCGGTCCTCTTTCAGGCCGATCAGTATCCGGCCTCCGTCAGCGTTTAAGAACGAGACGGCGTCGTCGATGAGGTCGGACTTTTTGTCTTTATCGTCCAAATTCACATGAGCTTTGAAATCGAGCTTGTGACCTTCCCCCAGTTTGCCGGTTAAGATGTCGTCGATTTCAGCCTGTGTGATCATGTCATTCTCCGATGCAACTACTGGACGCTAACCTAACGGAATGCGCCGCTCAATCACCATTTCCAGCGCAGCAGCGCAGCAGCCACAGGACAATTGAGTAACTACAGTATTGCAGGCTTTGAAAGGTGTGCTCTTCTAGCCTTTTGTGATCCATGACGATCCCGGAGCCATCCTAGTAGATCATATTCAACCGGTCCGCCTTGCGTGACCGGAACACGAAGACCGTTCCGTTGAACCGGTCCTTCTGCAGCTCCTTCTTCACCAACGCCGCAAACCCATCATGACCCTTGCGAAAATCCACGGGTTTGGTCGCCTCCATGATCCTGACGCGGTTCGACAGAAAGATCATGTCGACGCAGCCGAGGCGCGAGCGATGGCAGCGATCCGAAACGCGGACGCACCTTCCTCCAAGCGGATCATGACTGGACCGATGACAATCTCGGCGCGGGACGCTACCTTGAGGGTCGCAGCTCCGGTGCGGGCATCACGACAACCATAGCCTTGAATTCGACTGCGTCTTCCGGCTCCGGTAAAACCAGCTTCCCCTGCCGGGCAAGTGTTCGCCCGGACGACAAATAATTGGCTTTCAGCCCGTATCGCCCCGCGATTTAATTAACAGTCGCGCCCGGTCGCAAGCTCTCCAAAACGATCCGTGCCTTGACCGCGTCCGGCCATTGGAGATGGGCCTCACGACGGCTCCGCCGCTTCGTGAGAACCTCCTTGCCGCTCGTCCATGGAAACTCGATCATAGATCAAGCGATAGCGGGCAACGTGGGGGCAGAACATCGGCTACTGTGCTATTGGCGATGCGAACGTGACCTTGTCTTCGTCCGGAAGACATTCAGCTTCCAGGACTGGCCGCAGCGCCGCGACCCTGTTTCGACTTAACTTACCGGCGTAATGTCCTTTTCGAGTTCAGCTACTTCCTTTCGGATCAGTTGAAAAAATTTACGATTGATGCGTTCAATTGGCCAGTTCGCAACGATCACACGTTCAGTTACCATCATTGTAGAGATTAGATCGATCTTCTGATCGGTGGAATACTCGTCAAATCTGGGAATATAACGTGTCGAGGCTAGGTTGAAATTGATTTCGTGATACGTCTTAACAAACCGTTTTGGCGTTCCAAACTGTTCCATACCTAAGCCACGCCATGTTTTTGCGATGAAGCTGTCCAGCCTTTGAAGTTGCTTCAAATCTTCGGTCATCGAGAAAAAAAACATCCATCCCATTCTCCGGCCATCAAAAACACATCCTGTAATTTTGAGATTGAGACGAGTTAGTGTTTTCGCGTGGCTCGCGCTGTACTTCACGCCGGTCATCACGGTCATGACCTTGTCTATAATCCTCCGGAAGGAACTCTCCCGCACTGATGTAACTCGCGGGGCGAGATGGAACCCAAGATAGTCCACCCCCTGCGAGAGGGGAACGATCTTCGTTTTCGTCTTGTCTTCGAGACGGTGACACTCCAGACCAATCTTCGCCAAGCGCCCCGAAATCAAACGATAGTTCCGCATGGCCTGCGCAGTGGGACATATGACCAAGATGTCATCGACATATCTGAAATACGAAAACCGCGACCTGGCGAACTCGTCGAATTTCAGCATATAGATCGACGATAACACATTAGAAATGCTAAGCCCCTGCGGGATTCCAATCGTGCTGGGACGCGTTTCCTTAATAGCAGAAGTCGGCGTGCTAACTGCTTGGAGAACTAGTTTGAGAAGCGGCTTGTAGCGAACGCGAGTTCTCAGTCGGCGAAGCAGCTCATCGTGCTGCACCGAAGGATAAAAGTCCTTAATGTCGATCTGGATAAACGAGTAGTCGTCTCCAAGGGGCCTTATCAAAGCGGCCACCTCTTCCACGATGTGATGAGCAGGTGGGACCCTGGCGTCGGGAAAGACAGACATCAAAACATTCGTCAGCGCACGCAGCGCTACTCTATCCCTCACCGTAGCAACGGATATTTGACGAGGCGGTTTGCTGGAACCTTTTAGCACAAGCTTCTGTTTGAAGGTAGTAAAACTGTACGATCCAGCGTGAACTCGTTCGAAAATTCGCTGCACCTCAGCATTGAGGTTTTGCTCAAACTGGGCAGGATGAACGCCATCCTTTCCAATGGTATGAGAGTGAAGGACGCGCTCGTTGAAAATTTCGGCCAAACGATTTGGGGCGAATTCAGCGGTAAAAATGTCAACCACAGTCACGTGCAGGCCCACCCTGATACCAGAGGCAAGCCAAGAAACATCAGCGGTATAGCAAATAATAAAACAACAAAAACATAGTACAAAACATGGCGAAACACGTAAGAAATCCACATGAAACGCGTAGGGACAAGTGGATATTCACCAATTGATAGCTTTTTACCCTCAAAATAAGTGTGATTTACAATGAGATCGTAATAATCGTTGTCGGAATGGTTTGGGTATATCTCTAGAATTTCCAGGTATTGACTGAGCCGCTCGCTCTCATTGATGTCTTTACCTTGCAGTTTTTGAAGCTTTAGATAGCACTCCCGAAAAATGTTCGCTCGCGTTTCGAAACGGAAGCCGCCCGCTACTAACGATGCCACTAATACGACGACTGATGCTGAAAGATTGATCTCCTCAAGCCACGAATAGGTTTGCAAATAGAATTTTGAGAATATCGAAAGTATTACCGTGAACAAAGAATAATACGTAACAGAAAGGTAACTGACATTCTGGTTGCGGATAGCTTTCCGCTCAGCGATCATTCTAACACGAGACGTAATCCATATTCGGTCGTCAACGTTGCTCAAATTCGCTCCCATTGTATTTGTAGGAAGTTGTCCGGACGCATAGATTTAACAGGATTAAGCACTCAAATAGAATGCAGCTTGACGCTCAGGCATGCCAGTCTTGGTAACAGCGACCCACAGCAGTGAATCAGCGGCTCTCGCCGCTCCGCCCGGACGAGCAGTATCTACATCTAATTTCGGCTGACTTCAACCATATGGTGCATAGGCTGGCAAAAATGTCAGCCGCCGATGTAGCGAATGGACTGCGACGCTGTACCGTAGACTTCTTCACCTTTATCGAGTTGCAGCGGCCTCCGAAGGCGATCATTGAGTGCCCAGCCGAACGAAGTTATCCCAAGATGCCTTTGCGTGTGTTTTCCGTTGGAATATTTCCAAGCTTTCTCTGATCCTCAATGATTTTTGCATAGGGATCAGCCTGTTCCACGAATGCGGCTCCGAAAATCTTTTGCCGCAGACATTCGGTCACAACAATATCCATATCCGAAATTGGGTCATCGCCGTATCGCGAATAGTATTTCGCATACTTGCTGGACTCGTAGACATCGGGTGCGCCTCCGTGGATCACTGATCCGCGCAGTTTCATGAGAAGGCTCAGGCGATCCCATTCCACCTGTTCTCCCAGTAAATCCCTTACGCCTTTGATCACTGACTCCGTAGCAGCGCCCTGATCACCCAGTAGGGAATCCAGCGCCATGCATGTGATAGGGAAGCGTTCGGCATCGTCCAGGAACCAAGCCCGATAGTAATATTGCAAGGCTTTAATCTGCCGGACGTCCGCGTCAGCCTTAGATTCGAGTTTTTCATCTAATATCTGCAACCAAGCGTGATCGGCTTTTTGTAGGATTACATCCTGCCCAAGTGCCGGTGTGGCCGGATCGGAAAAGTTCAGGGTGTAACCTGTGTCTGTCAGCGTACATTTTCCACCGAACATCTCTCTGCCGGTAAACTGGTATCGATAGGGGCCTCGCACTGAAAGAGCGACTG
>Ga0213835_100822_pt1 | contig 24237 bp, 20 predicted proteins | sample SWPATP01_FD_160576 | JGI IMG/M metagenome (GOLD analysis project Ga0213835, IMG submission 160576) | Coastal seawater microbial communities from Marineland, Florida, United States - SWPA TP0 #1 | ecosystem: Environmental > Aquatic > Marine > Coastal | place: USA: Florida | collected 2016-08-05 | reverse complement strand
GACCGGGGCGACCAAGGCGGACTCGATGATCGACATCGATGGCGGTATCGGCACGATGTTTGTCTATTCCTCCAAGGGCCGGCGAGAGATGCCGGACGACACGATATTCATCGACGGGGCACTGGAACAGCTCTCGCGCGGCGGCAACTTTCTGGGCCAGCACGTGGCCACATCGCTGCAGGGCGTGGCGGTCCACATCAACGCGTTCAACTTCCCCGTCTGGGGCATGCTGGAGAAGCTGGCGCCGACGCTGCTGGCGGGCGTCCCGGCCATCGTCAAACCAGCGTCGTCGACCGCGTGGCTGGCCGAGGCCGCCTTCCGCATGATCGTGGAGGCGAACATCCTGCCGGACGGCGCGGTGCAGTTCGTGGCCGGCTCGACCGGCGACCTTCTCGACCGGCTCGGCTCGCAGGACGTGGTCTCCTTCACCGGCTCGGCCGAAACGGCGCTGATGCTGCGCTCGAACCCGAAATTGCTGAAAAGCTCGACCCGCTTCATCGCCGAGCAGGATTCGCTCAACGCCTCGATCCTAGGACCGGATGCAGCTCCGGGCACGCCGGAATTCGACGCCTTCATCAAGGAGGTCCACCGCGAGATGACGGCGAAGGCCGGGCAGAAATGCACCGCCATCCGCCGGGTCATCGTGCCGGAAGCGAACCGCGCAGCTGTGATTGCGGCCTTGTCGGACCGGCTGGCCAAGACCGTGATCGGCAGCCCCCGTGACGAGGCGACCCGCATGGGCGCACTTGCCAGTCTCGCACAGCGCGCCGACGTGCGCGAAAAGGCGCGCATCATCGCCGGCGAGGCAAGGCTGGTCTTCGGCGACATGGACAAGCCCGTGGATGGGGTGGCCGAAGAGGGCGCCTTCGTTTCGCCGCTGCTCTTTTCCTGCGACGATCCGGACGCCGCGGCGCGCGTTCACGAGGTGGAAGCCTTCGGGCCGGTATCGACCGTGATGGGCTATCGCGACCTCGACCACGCGGCTTCGATTGCCAATCGTGGCGGCGGCTCGCTGGTGGCCTCCGTCTTCACCCATGACCCGCAGGTGGCGCGGAAAGCCGTGCTTGCGATGGGCGCGCATCACGGCCGGCTCTATTTTGCCAATCGCGACACCGGCAAGGAGGCGACCGGACACGGCTCTCCCCTCCCCCACATGATCCATGGCGGGCCAGGCCGTGCGGGCGGCGGCGAGGAGATGGGCGGCATACGCGGCGTCATGCACTACATGCAGCGCACCGCCATCCAGGCGAGCCCCGACCTTTTGGCGGGCATCACGAAGACCTTCGTTGCGGGCTCGAAGACGCAGCCCAAGGACGTCCATCCCTTCCGGCTCAAATTCTCCGAGCTGGAGATCGGCCATACGCTGGAAACTGCCGCGCGCGAGATCTCGCTTCCCGACATCGAGCATTTCGCGGAATTCACCGGCGACACCTTCTACGCGCACATGGACGAGGAGGCGGCCGCAGCCAACCCCTTCTTCCCCGGCCGCGTGGCGCATGGCTATCTGATCCTGTCCTTCGCGGCGGGCCTCTTCGTCGATCCGGCACCGGGTCCGGTGCTGGCCAATTATGGGCTCGACAATCTGCGTTTCATGAAGCCGGTTTCGCCCGGCGACGCGATCAGGGTACGGCTGACAGCCAAGGACAAGAAGCAGCGCAACGAGGAATATGGAGAGGTACGCTGGGACGTGTCGGTCACCAATCAGGAGGGCGAACAGGTTGCCGCCTACGATCTGCTGACGATGAACGCGATCTAGGGCAAATCCTGCGAATGCTGGATCGCTCTAGAGGCCTTGATGAAACAGAAAACGGGCGGCCAATGGCCGCCCGTTTCGTATTCCAATAGCTGCGGATTCGTCAGCTTGCCATCTTGTCTCCGAAGGCATCGGCGACCCGCTGTCCCAGCGCCCGAGCGGGCGAGGCATGGGGCGTGGACGAACCGTCTGCCTGGCGCATCCGGCCCGATGCACCGCCTTCGATCTGGAAGTGCGAAATCAGATCGGCCAGCTTGCCGGCCTCCTGGGAGAGCATGTGCGTAGCCGCGGTGGTCTCTTCCACCATGGCTGCGTTGCTCTGCGTCACCTGATCCATCTGGTTGACCGCGATGTTGATCTCCTGCAGGCCAATCGACTGCTCGCTGGACGCGGTGGCGATCGAATGCACATGGTCGTTGATCTGGACCACATGTTTGCGGATCGTCTCCAGCGCCTCGCCGGTTTCGGTCACAAGCCTCACACCCGTCGACACTTCGCTGCCCGACTTGGTGATGAGTTCCTTGATGTCCTTGGCGGCGTTGGCCGAGCGCTGTGCCAGTTCGCGAACTTCCTGGGCGACCACAGCAAAGCCCTTGCCGGCTTCGCCAGCACGCGCGGCTTCAACACCGGCGTTTAGGGCCAGGAGGTTCGTCTGGAAGGTGATGTCCTCGATCAGGCTGATGATCTTGTTGATCTCGCTCGATGCCTGTTCGATTCGGCCCATGGCGTCGACCGCCTCGCGAACCACTTCCGTCGACTCCTCGGTGCTGCGGCGAGCCTCGTCGACCATACGGCTGGCTTCCTGAGCGCGGTCGGTCGAGGTCTTGACCGTGGCGGTGATCTCTTCGAGAGCCGCCGAGGTCTCCTCGAGCGAAGCAGCCTGATGCTCGGTACGACGCGACAGGTCGTCGGCGGCCGAACGCAGCTCACTGGTATTGCCGTGGATCGCATCGGATGTCGACCGGACATCGCCCATGGTCGTGCGCAAGGTCGTCATCGTCGAGTTGACGTTGCTCTGCAGTTCGAGGAACGCACCCTGATAGCTGCCTTCCATGGTCTGCGTGAGATCGCCTTCCGCCAGTGACCCGATAACCCGGCGAACCTCGTTGATACCGTTGTCGACACTGGTCACGAGTTCGTTGACGCTGGCCGCAAAGCGGTTGAGATCGGCATTGCTGTAGTCCTTGGTGATGCGGCGGGTGAAGTTACCGGCCACAGCGGCTGCCACAACTTCGGCAATGCTGGACTGCAGGTCCGCGCTCTTGGCCTGCAACGCAGCCTCCTGAGCGTTGAGATCGCGCACCTTGATGGCGTTCTCCTTGAAGATCAGCACGGCGCCGGCCATTTCACCGATCTCGTCCGAACGATCGGCGTACGGCACCTCGGTATCGAGATCGCCATCAGCCAGCGACTTCATCTTCTCGGTCAGGTTCATGATCGGCTGGCTGAGCTGCGAGCGGCTGATGAAGACTGCCACTGCTGCTCCGACACCCAGTCCAACCAGAACCGTGGCGAAGATCAGCAACAGCATGTTTCTCTGGAAGGATTCGACGTCAGCCTTGATCGATTGAAGGATATTCTGGTCGCGTTCCACGACCGCATCGATCTCGTTCTGGTACTCGCGCCTGTTGGTACGGTTTTCCATGTTGTTACCCTGCTCATTGGCAAGGGCTGGATCAATCTGTCCAAGGCGCGCGGTTTCGGTACGGAAGGCGCGGAACTCGGCAGCCTTTGCCACCACCGCATCGAACTGGGCCAAGCCTTCGGCATCCACCAGCGGGCGCCATACGGCAAGCAACTCGTCCATCAGGTCCAGATAGCGCAAGATCCCGTTGCCGAAGGGCTCGGCCTGCGCTGTAGTCTGCGAGGCGTAGATGCCGCGCGAATCCATCACGACGGCTGTAACGTAACGATTGAGCCGCTCGCCGAAATACGAGCGCTCGGCCGCGTTCTCGAACCGGTTCAGTTTGTCGTGATATTCATAAGCCGTATACACAGCGATGCCGCCGACCAGGATCGCTACGAGCCCCATCACCCCGACGATCGAATAGATCTTCCCGCTAATTTTCATCCCACACTCCTGCTGTTGCGGATCGCCACGCGCACCGCAAGTAAACGAGCTCTAGCCCCAAACGAGAGAAGCCCCCGAAATATCGGATTTATCGCTGATGGTTCTTAATTACGCCTTAAACGGCGACCTGCCGTAGCGTCAGCATCGACCTATGCTACTACGACATATTTGCCGCAAACAGGTACGATCAAAGAATCAAGACTTTACTGGGCATTCCCGCTTTCAAAGGAGCGCCATCACAGATCAAAAACTCAAACTAAATCTTTGAGTTTTGCATGCCTGTGACGCAGATACCACCAGAGGATCAGGACGAAGGTGGCAGAGCATACGCAGAGAAGAACAGTGGTATAGGCAAGTGCGCTCCCGCCCGCGATAACCACAAGCCCTGAAACGATCATTGCCGCGCCGATCTGGCTGGCCACGCCCAGCACGGCAGCAGCAAAACCGGCGATGTCGCCGTGCGGGTCGAGCACCAGCGCCGAGGCGTTGGAGAACACGACAAGATAGCCGGTCGCAAATAGCACCAGCAGTGCAGACATCAGATAGGCGTTGATGAGCCCGGCAAGTGTGAAAGTCAGCATCAGCGCGGCTGACAGGATCAGGACCGCGTTTGCAACCAACATCGCCGGCACGGTGCCAAGTACTGGTATCAGTCGGCGATTGATCAACTGTCCGACGACGATGCCTGTCCCGTGCAACGCGAAAAGCAGCGCGAAGGCGACGCCGGTGACCCCGAACGAGATGTCGTAGACACGCGGAAGGGCCGATAGATTGAACACCATGATGGACATCACCAGTCCCGACAGCAGCAGGAAGTAGCGCGACTGCGGATGCACGAAGAGCCGTACCAGACGGGCCCGCAGCACGGACGGCCGCATTGCATCGGGCGACGGTTTGGCGATCGTCTCCCGGAACGCCAGCAGCGGCAGCAGCAATGCAACCCCGAGCAGCGCCAGCGCTGCGAACACCGCCCGCCAGCCGAATGGCACCAAAACTGCCGCGCCGATGAGCGGTGCCAGTATCGGACCGACGGCAAAGAAGGCCCAGGCCAGCGCCAGATTGCGCGCCAGTTCCTGCCCCGAATACAGATCGCGCAGCACCGCACGCGCCAGCACGATCGCGGCACCCGCCCCGAACCCCTGGATCGCACGACCGGCCAAGAGCCATTCGATGGTGGGTGCAAGCGCTGTCAGTACCGAACCAACCAGGAACAGCGAAAGGCCGGCCGCCAGTGTCGGGCGGCGTCCGAAGCGGTCGGACGCCGGGCCCCAGACGAGCTGTGCAATGCCGGCGCAGAACATGTAGGTCGTGACGGTCCACTGCACCGTCGCGTAGGGTGATCCGAGACGGGCAACCATTTCGGGGAAAGCCGGCAGGGTGATATCGATCGCGAATGAGGAGATCGACATGAGGACGCCGCAATAGATGACGATTGCAAGCGGATTCACGTGGAGGTGGGCCTTCCCTCGAAGCTGAGCCCATCAATCAGCAGTTCGGCGGCACGCAATGCCGCAGCCGTGGCCACCGCCATCTGCGGCAGCAGCATCCATTCGAGCGTCCAAGCGGCACCTGAGCGCTCGCTCTCGTGCACGATGGCATGGTGCATGCCTGGAAGCAGAGTCGCGTTGAAGCGCGCGAGCGACACCAGCACTTCCGCCCCCACCGGGTTGACCTTGTGCGGCATGGCGGACGAACCGCCACCTCCGGCAAGCCTGACTTCCCCGACCTCGGATTGGGCAAGAAGCGCAATGTCCTGCCCCATCTTGCCCAGGGAACCCGTGACCATCGAAAGCCAGTTTGCGAGAAGTGCGGGACCGTCACGCTCCGAATGACGGGCATGTGCAACCGTGCGAAGCCCGAGCGCGTCGCCCATGCGGCGCGAGACCGCCTCGCCCTTGTCACCGAGCTTTTCCAGCGTACCGACCGCGCCGCCAAAGTGTAGAACGGCAGTAGCGGCCTCGACCGCAGCAAGCCTCTCGCGGTGGCGGATGAGAGGGTCGCGCCAGCTTCTGATCTTGCGCGCGGCCGGAACCGGCAGCGCGGCCTGCATGCGCGTATGAGCCATCGTCTCGATGGTTCCCTGTGCCTCATCGAGCGCGCCGAGCCTGTCGATCATGCTTTCGAGGCGGCGGCCCAGTATTGTAAGCAGCGCCTTGAGGCGTATCGCCAGGCTCGTGTCGATCACATCTTGGCTGGTGGCGCCGAAATGGACATGACGGCCAAAAGGTTCACCGACGATCGCCCGCAACTGCCTGACCAGTTCCGGTACCACCACGCCGTCGCGGGCTACGCCTTCTCTCAACTTGCCAAGGTCGAGTTTGTCGGGGGAGAGGGCAGCGGCGATCGCTTCGGCCGCTTCAGCCGGAACAAGGTTCTCGGCGGCCTCGGCCGAGGCCAGGGCCTTTTCGAAGTCGAGCATCGCCACAAGATCCGCCTCGACCGAAAAGCAGGCCGAGGCCTCCTCGTCTCCGAGGAGGCCTGACAGGATCGGATTATCGAGTGGCGAGGCGCTCACGTGGCCGGGTCAAGTGTCAAAGAAGATCGTTTCCTTCTCACCCTGGAGATGAATGTCGAAACGATAGGCGTTGCCTTCACGCGGCGCAATGAGTGTCGGCACACGGACCTTGTGCTCGACCCGCGCCAGGATCGGGTCTTCAGCGTTCGCCTTCTCCTCGTCGCCGAAATACATCCGCGTATTCAGGCCAAGATTGATGCCGCGGGCAACGATCCAGAAGGTGATGTGCGGTGCCATAAGGCGACCGTCGTTGAAGGGCACCCGGCCGGGCTTGATCGTTTCGAAGACGAACTCGCCACTGTCCATGTTGCCGGGGCTGCGGCCCCATCCGGTGAAATTCGGGTCGGCGGTGCCGCGCGTCTCGGCGGGCGAATTGTAGAGCCCGTCGGCGTCCGCCTGCCAGATTTCAACGAGCGCGTCCTTGAGCGGCGTGCCGGTGCCATCGAGCACCCGGCCGATGACGGTGATGCGTTCGCCCTTGGTCTTGTCGTTGACCATCTTCGTGCCGAGATCTTCGGGGTAGACCCCGCCGATCTCGCAGAAATTCGGCGTCAGGCCGATATGGACGTAAGGACCGGCGGTCTGGGACGCGTTTTCCTTCAGGCGGTTGAGTGACTGAACCATTGTCGGTCTTCCTCTTTGATTCTTTGCGTGCAGCGTCGAGGACGCGCGATCAGTTGCCTTCCATGCGGTTCTCGAACATCGTCGAGCGGCGACCGCGCAGCACGATGTCGAACTTGTAGGCGCGCGCATCCATCGGGATCGTCGCCTGCATGTCGAGGGCAGCCGTCAGCCCCCGGATCGCTTCGGGATCGTTGATCGTCTTGACGATCGGGCACTGCCAGATCATCGGATCGCCCTCGAAATACATCTGCGTGATCAGGCGCTGGGCGAAGCCATGGCCGAAGATCGAGAAATGGATGTGGGCGGGGCGCCAATCGTTGACACCGTTCGGCCATGGATAGGGCCCAGGCTGCACGGTCCGGAAGCTGTAGGAGCCGTCCTCGGCGGTGATGGCACGTCCGCAACCGCCGAAATTCGGATCGAGCGCGGCGACATAGCCTTCCTTCTTGTGACGGTAGCGACCACCTGCATTGGCCTGCCAGAACTCAACCAGCACGTTGGGTACGGGCCGGCCGCGCTCATCGAGCACCCGTCCATAGACGACGATGCGCGGGCCAATAGCCGTTTCGCCGGGCTTGGCGAAATTGACCAGCAGATCGTTGTCGAGTTCGCCGATCATGTTGTGGCCGAAGACCGGCCCGGTGATCTCCGAAAGCGTGTTGTCGAAGGACAGCAGCGCCTTTTGTGGCGAACGCAGAACCGAGGTCTTGTACCAGGGCGTGTAAGCCTTGGGATGCCATTCCCTGTCGCGTGGAAAGAAGGCGCCGGTCTCCGGGGCCTTGTTGCTGTTCGTGCCGTCGCTCATCCGGCTTTCTCCTTTTCCATCTCGTCAAGGACCTGCTTGACGATCTTGATTGCATGGTTGGCTCGGGGCACGCCGGCATAGATCGCGACATGCATCATCACTTCGCGCAGATCCTCGCGGCTGGCGCCCGTATTGGCGGTGGCACGGACATGCATCGCCAGTTCCTCGTAATTGCCGAGGCCGGCAAGCAGCGCCAGGGTCAGCATCGAGCGCTCGCGCTTGCTCAGGCCGTCACTCGACCAGACATGGCCCCAGGCCGCTTCGGTTATCAACTCCTGGAACGGAGCGTCGAAGTCGGTCTTGTTGGCCTCGGCCCGATCGACATGGGCATCGCCCAGAACGCTTCGACGCGTCTTCATGCCCTGTGAATGGCGGGCGGATTTCTCTGTCATGTTCTCCTCCCCTCGGCTGCCTCAGTAAGGCAGGCCGACATAGTTTTCGGCCAGCGAGCGCGAGGCGGCTTCCGACTGCGAGAGATAGTCGAGCTCGGCCTCCTGGATGCGCTGGCCGAATGCGCCCATGTCCGGGAAGCGGTGCATGGTGTTGGTCATCCACCAGGAAAAGCGCTCGGCCTTCCATACCCGCGAAAGCGCCTTTTGCGAATAGGCGTCGATGCCCGCATGCGACTTGTCGGCATAGTGCTCGCGCAGTCCTTCGAACAGATAATGGACGTCGCTGGCCGCGAGATTCAGCCCCTTGGCGCCGGTGGGAGGCACGATGTGCGCGGCATCGCCGACGAGAAACAGCCGACCGAAGCGCATCGGCTCGGCAACGAAGGAACGCAAAGGCGCGATCGACTTCTCGATCGAGGGACCGGTGGTGACATTGTCGGCTGCCTCTTCCGGCAGGCGGCGGCGAAGCTCGTCCCAGAAAGCGTCGTCGGACCAGTCGTCGACCTTGTCGTCGAGCGAACATTGGACATAGTAGCGGCTACGCGTCATCGACCGCATCGAGCAGAGCGCAAAGCCACGCTCGTGATTTGCATAGATCAGTTCATGGCCGACCGGCGGGACCTCGGCGACAATGCCCAGCCAACCGAATGGATAGACCCGCTCGAATTCTTCCAGCCCCTTGCCGGCCACCGACTTGCGCGACACGCCATGAAAGCCGTCGCAGCCCGCGATGAAATCGCAGTCGATGCGATGGGTCACGCCGTCCTTCTCGTAGGTGACATAAGGCTTGGCGCCGTCGAAATCACAAGGCGTGACATTGGCCGCCTCGTAGACCGTCATGCCGCCGGTCGCCGCGCGGTGGTCCATGAGATCGCGAGTAACCTCGGTCTGGCCGTAGACCATCACGCGCTTGCCGCCGGTGAGACCGAAGAGGTCAATGCGGTGGCGCCTGCCGCTAAACGTCAGGTCGAAGCCATCATGCGGCAGACCTTCGCGATGCATGCGGGCACCAGCGCCGGATTCATCCAGCAACCGGCACATGCCCTCCTCGAGCACGCCGGCACGGATGCGACCGAGAACATAATCCTGGCTAACCCGTTCCAGCACGACATTGTCGATGCCTGCATTGGAAAGCAATTGACCGAGCAGCAATCCGGAGGGTCCGGACCCGATGATGACGACCTGTGTACGCAAGTGTGGCTCCTCCTAAGCGGGCCGCAATCTGTATCGTATACAAGCTGTTCACAATGGACAATCGGGGCAATCCATTGCACAATCCGCGCATGCGGCGAACTGCACGGCAATGACCTCCCCGATCCCTTCCTACCAGCTTTATGGGGAAAGAACGCCTGAGAGCGCCGAGTTCTGGCTGCATAGTGAGACCGTGCCCGAGCGAACACGGCTGCACAATTGGGAGATTGCGCCGCATCGTCACGACGCCTTCTTCCAGCTGTTTTGGCTCAATGCAGGCCGTGGCGAGGTCGTTGGCGGGCCGGTCGAGGCCAGCTTTCATGCCCCTTGTATCCTGTTCATCCCTCCAGGGGCCGTCCACGGCTTCACCTTTTCGCGCGATGTAGACGGCCTGGTGCTTACGGCGATCGCGGACCGTCTGAACTCGATCGCCGCCGGTGACCGCCAGATCGGCGCCTTTGGCAAGCAAATCGGCATCGTCAACGCAACGGACCAGGACAGCGATGCCGGCTTTGCCGTTCAGTGCATTCGACGGATCCATGAGGAGTTGGCCGGCCAGGCTCCTGGTCGAACGATCCTGCTGGAAGCGCTCATGACATCAGCGATCGTTTCGCTTGCACGGGCACAGGGCGGCCGGTCCAGCGACGGTGAGGTGACCGACGAACGGGACCGGTTGCGCATGGAGGAATTGCACGGCCTGATCGGCGCCCATTTCCGGGAGCATCGACCGTCCAGCTTCTACGGGGACAGGCTGGGTCTTTCGACCGCCCATCTCAACCGTGTCTGTCGCAAGGCAACGGGTTCGAGCCTGCAGCAACTCATCGCGAAGCGACTGGTGGATGCCGCGCGGCGCGATCTCGTTTTCACGCCGATGCCGGTACAGAAGATAGCCGATGCGCTGGGGTTTGCCGATCCGGCTTACTTCAACCGTTTCTTCCGACGGCAGACCGGCATGACGCCGGGAGCGTTCAGGGAACGGGAGAGGCAACGTCTGGACGGGCAACGCTGAGAGACGCCGGCTGTGACTGCGCCATAGACCAACGAGAAAGGGGCGGTCACCCGCCCCTTTCCGCATATCTGCCTGACGGGAATAGCTTACATCGCGTCGGTGATGGCGTGCGACCATGCACCTTCCGGCGCGCCGGAGATCACCGGGTCGGAACCCTCGGACAGGAGCGAGTCCACCGTGCGCTGGTAGTCGGCCTCGTCAAGCACGAGGTCGTCGCCGAGCAGCAGCGTTATCTCGCGCACCATGCGCTGCTGATGCTCTTCGGTCTGGGCACCGGTCTCGTCGTTTTCAAGAACGATGTTGGCCGCTTCGTCCGGATTCTCGCGGGCATATTCCCAACCACGCCAGGAAGCACGCAGGAAACGGGCCATCTTGTCGACGAATTCCGGATCGGAGAGATTGTCCTCGAGCACGTAGAGGCCGTCCTCCAGCGTGGCGACGCCCTGGTCCTCGTACTTGAAGTTGACCAGATCATCCTCGGAAATGCCGGCATCGATGACCTGCCAGTACTCATTGTAGGTCATGGTCGAGATGCAGTCGGCCTGGCGCTGCAGCAGCGGGTCGACGTTGAAGCCCTGACGCAGCACCTCGACGCCGTTCTCGCCGCCTTCGGTGGACAGGCCAAGCTGGCTCATCCAGGACAGGAACGGATATTCGTTGCCGGCGAACCAGACGCCGAGCGTACGGCCGGCGAAGTCCTGCGGGCCTTCGATACCGGTGTCGGCCATACAGGTCAGCTGCATGCCCGAGCGCGCGAAGGGCTGGGCGATGTTGACCAGCGGCACGCCACGCTCGCGCGCGGCAAGGGCCGCAGGCATCCACTCGATGATGACGTCGGCGCCACCGCCGGCAATCACCTGCGGAGGTGCGATGTCGGGCCCGCCCGGATTGATGGTGACGTTGAGCCCCTCTTCCTCGTAGAAGCCCATATCCTTGGCCACGTAGTAGCCGGCGAATTGGCCCTGCGTGACCCACTTGAGCTGCAGGGTCACGTCGTCGGCATGCGCCACATGGGCCATGCCCAGCGCCATGGCGCCGGCGAGAAGTGTGACAGACATTTTTTTCATGTGCTTTTTTTCCCTCTGAAGTCGTCTATCCACCGCGGACAGACGGATGCCAGAACGTAACCGCCCTCTCTATGAGAGCGACCACTCCGTAGAACAGCGAGCCCGCCAGTGCAGCCACCGCGATGCTCGCCCACACCATGTCGATATTCATCCGCCCAACCTCAGCCGAGATGCGGAAGCCCATACCGACGATCGGCGTCCCGAAAAACTCTGCCACGATCGCGCCGATCAGGGCCAGAGTCGAATTGATCTTGAGTGCGTTGAAAATGAACGGCGAGGCCGCCGGCAGCTTCAGCCGGAACAGCGTCTGCCAATAGCTCGCCGCATAGGTGCGCATCAGGTCGCGATCGATCGCGCTCGACGCCTGCAGCCCCTCCACCGTGTTCACCAGCATCGGGAAGAAGGTCATGACAATGACCACGGCAGCCTTGGATTCCCACCCGAAGCCGAACCACATCACCATGATCGGAGCGATACCGATGATCGGCAGCGCGGAGACGAAATTGCCGAGCGGCAGCAGGCCACGTTTCAGGAAGGGCGAGCGGTCGACCGCGATCGCCACCAGAAAGCCCGCGCCGCAGCCCATCGCGTAACCGGCGAGCACCGCCTTGAGGAAGGTCTGCTGGAAATCGGCCCACAGAATGTGGGAAGAAGCCAGAATGCGCTCCCAGACCAGGCTTGGCGGCGGCAAAAGCACGGTCGGGATGTTGAAGCCGCGCGCGAGCCCTTCCCACAGAACCAGCAGCGTCACGCCGAACAGCACCGGCACGAAGAGATCGATGGCGCGTTGGGCGGCCACGTTGGCCGGCCGCTGAACGGCCAGCCAGCTGTTGAGGGCCCAGGCTGCGAGCCAGAAGGCGAAGGCGCCGATGAGAATCGTGGTGTTCATGCTGCCTGCCCCATGCGCTTCAGCACGATGCGCTGCACAAGCCCGACCAGAGCCACCAGCACGGCAGCCATTGCCGCGGCGACGAACAGCGCAGACCAGATCTGCACCGTCTGGCCGTAATAGGAGCCGGCCAGCAACCGGGCACCGAGGCCAGCCACCGCGCCCGTCGGCAACTCGCCGACGATCGCGCCGACCAGACTGATGGCGATGGCAACCTTCATCGACGTGAACAGGAACGGCACCGAGGACGGCCACCTGAGCTTCCAAAAAGCCTGCCAGCGGCTGGCGCTATAGGTGCGCAAGAGGTCGAGCTGCAGCAATTCGGGGCTGCGCAGCCCCTTCACCATGCCGACCGCCACGGGGAAGAAGGCGAGATAGGTGGAGATGAGCGCCTTGGGCAGCAGGCCCGTGATACCGATGGCGTTGAGCACGACGATGATCATCGGCGCGATCGCCAGGATGGGGATGGTCTGGCTGGCGATCACCCACGGCATCACGGATTTGTCCATCGCGCGGCTGTGGACGATGCCGACCGCCAATGAGACGCCCAGCAGCGTGCCGATGACGAAACCCAGCAGTGTCGCCGAAAGCGTGATCCAGGCATGGTAGATCAGGCTGCGCCGCGATGTCGGATCCATCATCACCGTCGTATTCCAGATCTCAACTGCGACCTGGTGCGGCGCGGGCAGAACCGGCCGGGCCTGATTGAGCGTATCGCGAACGAGGTCCGTCGTGGTCCACTCGACATTGCCGCGATTGTAGATGTCGATCTGCCACTGCGTGTTCATGTGGACGGCGAAGGCGTACCACGCGGCGATGATCGCCAGCACGATGACGGAAACGGCAAACGCCTTGCTTGCCAGGAACCGCTCGGTCAGCCCTGCCTCCGGCCTGTAGCCAGAGCCCGAACCGGGGGCGGCAATAGGAGTGGTGGCGCTCATCTGTCGGCCGGCCCTCGCCTACTCATCATAGCTGTGCCCCGCCCGAAGTCCGTCACGCACCCGCGCGGCGATGGAAAGAAACTCCGCCGACTCACGGATGTCCAGCGGCCGTTCCTTCGGCAACGTCGATTCGATCACATCGGTTACGCGTCCCGGCCGTGGCGACATGACCACGATCTTGGTCGAGAGGTAGACGGCCTCCGGAATGGAGTGGGTGACGAAGCAGATCGTCTTGTTGGTGCGCTCCCAGAGTTTCAGCAATTGCTCGTTGAGATGGTCGCGCACGATCTCGTCGAGCGCGCCGAAGGGTTCGTCCATCAACAGAAGATCAGCGTCGAAAGCGAGCGCCCGGGCGATGGAGGCACGCTGCTGCATGCCGCCGGAAAGCTGCCAGGGAAATTTCTTCTCGAACCCGGTCAGGTTGACCAGTTCAAGCGTTCGCGCGATGCGCTCGCGCCGCTGGGCGGCCGAATAACCCATGATCTCCAGCGGCAGGGCGACGTTCTTCTCGATTGTACGCCAGGGATAAAGCCCGGCGGCCTGGAACACATAGCCGTAGGAACGTGACTTGCGGGCCTCGTCGGGCGACATGCCGTTGACCCTGATCTCGCCCGCGGTCGGCTGCTCAAGATCGGCGACCACGCGCAGGAAGGTTGTCTTGCCGCAGCCGGACGGCCCGATGAAGGAAACGAATTCACCCTTGCGGATGGAGAGATTTACATCGGTCAGCGCTTGCACCGGCGTGTCGGCGGTCTGGAATGTGAGGCCGAGCCCTTTGGCCTCGATAACACTCGATCCCACCGCAGAAGCGACAGCTTGGCTCGGCTTTTCCATCGTTACAACCACCTGGGTCCTCACACGCCGCTTGCGGGAATGCCGGTGCGCTCGATCTTGCGCGGCGCGACAACTTCTTTCCAGGTCGACAGGGCCTGATTTACCGGTCCCCTTGCCTCGCGCGCCACGAACTCGCCATGGCCTGGCCGCGCCTCGACCTTGTTCTCCTCGATGGCCAATTCGCCACGCGTGAACACGAAACGCGGCAAACCCTTGACCTCGATCCCCTCGAAGACATTGTAGTCTATCACCGACTGCTGGGTCTTGGCCGAGATCGTCTTGGAGCGCTCCGGATCCCAAACCACGATGTCGGCATCGGCGCCTTCGGCGACGATACCCTTCTTCGGGTACATGCCGAAAATCTTGGCCACATTGGCGGAAGTGACCGCCACGAATTCGTTCGGCGTCAGCCGGCCGGTGTTGACGCCTCGCGTCCAAAGCACCGGCATTCTATCCTCAAGCCCACCGGTGCCATTCGGTATCTTGGTGAAGTCGCCTACCCCGTAGCGCTTCTGCTCGGTGGTGAAGGCACAATGGTCGGTGGCCACGACCTGCAGCGAGCCGGCGGCGAGGCCCGCCCAGAGAGAATCCTGATGCTGCTTGTTGCGGAAGGGCGGGCTCATGACACGGCGCGCGGCGTGATCCCAGTCCTTGTCGAAATACTCCGTCTCGTCGAGCACCAGATGCTGGATCAGCGGCTCGCCATAGACGCGCATGCCCTTCTGACGGGCCCTGCGGATCGCTTCATGCGCCTGCTCGCAAGAAGTGTGCACGACATAAAGCGGCACGCCAGCCATGTCGGCGATCATGATGGCGCGGTTGGTGGCCTCGCCCTCGACCTCGGGCGGACGCGAATAGCCATGCGCCTCGGGACCGTTATTGCCTTCGGCAAGCAGCTTTTGCTGGAGCTGGGCGACGACATCGCCATTCTCGGCATGAACCATGGGCAGGCCGCCGATCTCTGCCACACGCTGGAACGACGAGTACATCTCGTCGTCATCCACCATCAGCGCGCCCTTATAGGCCATGAAATGCTTGAAGGAGGTAATGCCCTTTTCGACAACCAGCGGCATTTCGTCGAAGACCTTCTGGCCCCACCAGGTGACGGCCATGTGGAAGGAATAGTCGGCACAGGCCCTGGTGGACTTGTTGTCCCACATCTGGATGGCCTCGAGCAGCGACTGCTCCGGCGAGGGCAGGCAGAAATCAATGACCATCGTGGTGCCGCCCGATAGGGCGGCGCGAGTCCCAGTCTCGAAATCGTCTGCCGAATAAGTGCCCATAAACGGCATTTCCAGATGCGTGTGCGGATCGATCCCGCCCGGCATCACATAGCAGCCAGTCGCATCGTATTCGTGGTCGCCATGAAGATTCGCACCAATGGCGACGATCTTGCCATCCTTTATGAGGACGTCGGCTTTCCAGCTGCGGTCAGCGTTGACGATGGTGCCGTTCTTGATGACTTTGGTCATTTTGTTCCCCATGAATTGCCTTGTCCGTTGCCGGCTGGCTCGCCGACGGAAACTCTGCGCAGATTACTCCACGATCTCTGCCGTCTCCACCACCGCATGGAAAAGCACGTCGGCGCCGGCGCGCGCCCAATCCTTGGTGATCTCCTCGGCCTCGTTGTGAGAGAGTCCGTCGACGCAAGGGCACATGACCATCGCCGTTGGCGCGACCCGGTTGATCCAGCAGGCATCGTGGCCAGCCCCCGAGACGATGTTCATGTGCGAATAACCGAGCCGCTCGGCCGCACCGCGGATGGCGTTCACGCATCCCTCGTCGAAAGTGACAGGATCGAAATGGCCAACCGGCTCCACCTCGTGGGTGATGTCGAGCGCCTCGGCGATGGTGGCGATGCCCTGTTCGATGCGAGTGCGCATCTCGTTCAGAACGCGCTCGTCAGGCGAGCGGATGTCGATGGTGAAGATCACCTTGCCAGGGATCACGTTGCGGGAATTGGGATAGACTTCGACGTGGCCGATGGCACCGACCGCGTCGGGCTGGTAGTCCATCGCTACTTCGTGGACCAGTTCCGTAACCCGCGCCATGCCAAGTCCGGCATTGCGGCGCTTGGGCATTGGCGTGGAACCGGTATGGGCGTCCTTACCAGTCAGCGTGACCTGCAGCCACCAGAGACCCTGGCCGTGGGTAACGACCCCGATATCAACGCCCTCGTCCTCAAGAATGGGTCCCTGCTCGATATGGAGCTCGAAAAAGGCCTTCATCGGCCGGTTGCCGACTTCCTCTTCGCCTTTCCAGCCGATCCGCTCGAGTTCGTCGCCATATTGCTTGCCCTTGGCGTCGGCACGGCCATAGGCCCATTCAAGATCGTGGACACCGGCAAAAACGCCAGAGGCCAACATGGCCGGGGCGAAGCGGGTGCCCTCCTCATTTGTCCAGTTGGTGACGACGATGGGATGCTTTGTCTTGATACCGAGATCGTTCAGGGTGCGGATGACCTCCAGCCCACCGAGAACGCCGAGCACACCGTCATATTTGCCGCCGGTCGGCTGGGTATCGAGGTGGGAGCCTACATAGACCGGCAGCGCATCGGGATCGGCGCCCTCGCGGCGGGCAAACATGGTGCCCATCTTGTCGACGGAGACGGTCATTCCCGCCTCTTCGCACCAGCGCTTGAACAGATGGCGGCCTTCGCCGTCTTCGTCGGTCAAGGCCTGGCGATTGTTGCCGCCGGCCACGCCGGGACCGATCTTGGCCATTTCCATCAAGGAATCCCAAAGACGATCGGGATCGATGCGCAGATTCTCGCCCGGTGCTGCCATATGCCGGTGGCTCCTCTCATTGTTGACCGGAGGACGGCGGTTCCCGACGCCGCCCTTCGGTATTGGGCAGTTCAGCTCTAGTCGACCGCGTTCAGGACGTCCCTCACGCAGTCGACAATTTCGTCGATCTGGCTCTTCTCGATAATCAGCGGCGGCGACAGCGCGATGATGTCTCCGGTGGTGCGGATCAGCACGCCCTTCTCGAAGGCTTTCACGAAGGCCGAGAAGGCGCGCTTGGTCGGCTGGCCGTCGATGGGCTTCAGCTCGATGGCGCCGACCAGGCCGATATTGCGGATGTCGATGACGTGCGGCGCGTCCTTGAGCGAGTGCAGCGCATCCTCCCAGTACGGAGCAAGTTCGGCGCCGCGCGTCAGAAGACCCTCTTCCTTGTAAGTGTCGAGCGTGGCCAGAGCCGCAGCCGATGCGATCGGGTTGCCGGAATAGGTGTAGCCGTGGAAAAACTCGATCAGGTGCTCCGGCCCGGTCATGAAGGCGTCGTGGATTTCCTTCGTCACGAAAACCGCGCCCATTGGAATGACGCCGTTGGACACGCCCTTGGCCGTGACCATGATGTCGGGCGTAACGCCGAAATAGTTCGCGGCAAAGGGCGTGCCGAGGCGGCCGAAACCAGTGATGACCTCATCGAAGATGAGCAGGATGCCGTGCTTGGTGCAGATGTCGCGCAGGCGCTGCAGATAGCCCTTGGGCGGGATCAGCACACCGGTTGAACCAGCCACCGGCTCGACGATCACGGCGGCCACGGTCGAGGCGTCATGCAGCGTCACGATGCGCTCCAGCTCGTCCGCAAGATCGCCGCCATGATCGGGCACACCACGCGTAAATGTGTTCTTGCCGGGCAGATGCGTGTGCGGCAGATGGTCGACGCCGGTCAGCAACGTGCCGAACATCTTGCGATTGGTGACGATGCCGCCGACCGAGATGCCGCCGAAATTCACGCCATGATAGCCACGCTCGCGGCCGATCAGGCGGAAGCGTGCCCCCTCTCCCTTGGCGCGATGATAGGCGATGGCGATCTTGAGCGCGGTGTCGACCGACTCCGACCCGGAATTGGTGAAGAAGACATGATCCATGCCCTCGGGCGCGACGTCGACCAGCCTGTTGGCGAGTTCGAAGGCGAGCGGGTGGCCCATCTGGAAGGCAGGTGCGTAGTCGAGTTCGGCTGCCTGGCGCTGGATCGCTTCGGTGATCTTGGGTCGGCAATGGCCGGCGTTCACGCACCACAGACCGGCGGTCCCGTCGAGAATGCTGCGGCCGTCGGAGGCCGTATAGTGCATGTCCTTGGCCGCGACCAGCATGCGCGGCGCCTTCTTGAACTGACGATTCGCCGTGAACGGCATCCAGAATGCGCTTAGATCGTTCGGTGCAACATTTAGCCTGTTGGACATGGCCGAGCCTTTCCCTAATGTCCCCTTATCGTGGTCGAGGCCAACGCTTGGTTTTTCCGGCTTCAGATGCTAGGCAAATTTTTGACCGAATGGACAAACGTTAGCACCGCCAAACGGGCGGTCAAGGGTTAAGTAGCGCAGATGGGGTAGTGGCGGCGCGCGCCAGCGACGCACAGCCGCTGGTCCAGCAGGTTAGGCCAGGATTAGATGCGGTTTCGAAACGGGAATCTTGCCTGATGGAAGGCTCGGTCAAGCGCCGGCGGACACGTATCCAGACCGAGAAGCGGGACGTGATCCTGGAGGCGGCACTGGACGTGTTTTCGGCACATGGTTTCCGGGGCGCCACGATCGACCAGATCGCCGAGGCGGCGGGCATGTCGAAGCCGAACCTGCTCTACTATTTCCGCGGCAAGGAAGACATTCACGAGACTCTGATCAAGCGGTTGCTGGACACCTGGCTGGCGCCACTGCGCGAGATGGATGCCGAAGGCGACCCGATTACCGAAATTCGCTCCTATATCCGCCGGAAGCTTGAGATGGCGCGCGACTTTCCCCGCGAAAGCCGGCTGTTCGCCAACGAGATCATACAAGGCGCGCCGCGCATCATGCCGATGCTGGAGAGCGAGTTGAAGCCGCTGGTCGACGAGAAGGCCGAAATCATCAAGGGCTGGATCAGGGCGGGCAAACTGGCGCGCATCGATCCCTGGCATCTGATCTTCTCGATCTGGGCCACGACCCAGCATTATGCCGATTTCGACGTGCAGGTACGTGCCGTTCTCGGCCCAGACCGGGGTGGCGAGGGCCGCTTCGAGGATGCGGCAAGATTGCTGGAACAGCTTTATCTGGACGGGTTGCGGCCCAAGGCCGGCTGACCTCTCGAGCCCGCTCAGGGCGTCTCGTATTCGCCGGGAACGCCCGCTTCGACCAGTTGCAACGCCAGTATCGCGGCACGCGTGCGCGGTGTGATTCGCGGCCCTGGTTCGGTGTCGACCGTGGGCGACTTCGTTTCGGCACTGGCCAGGGTCGGCAGCTCCGGGATGTCGGCAGCATCAAGCGTATCGGCCAGCTTCCTGAGCCGCCGGACGTCGGATACACCGTTGGCCTTGATGACGATCATAGAGGAGCCTGGCGCAAGGGACGGATGACTGCGTCCCGGCAGCATGCACACAAACGGTTAATTGATTGTTTACCCGCCGGCAGCGATCGCGCCTCGGCCAATACCGCTCTCAGTCGCCCCCGCCGGGACGACAGCGGAGGGCGGGACCCGATACTCAATACTTACGGTCCCGCCCTCGCCGGGAGGAGCTCTGACTACTCCGCCGCGATACGCGCGGAGGGGTTGTTTGGATGCGTTGTCCAGTTGGCATAATCGGGAGAAACCGTCTTGCCGGTGCGCTGGTCGATCTCGCCGACGGCAAGCGGCTCCATGGTGATGCAGTTCTCCACCGGGCATACATTGACGCAAAGATTGCAGCCGACGCATTCGGCGTCGATGACCTCGAAGTGCCGCGCACCGTCCACCATGGAGGTGATCGCCTGGTGCGAGGTGTCCTCGCAGGCGATGTGGCAGCGGCCGCACTTGATGCACAGATCCTGGTTGATCCGCGCCTTGGCGATGTAGTTGAGGTTCAGATACTGCCAGTCGGTGACGTTGGGTACCGCGCGTCCGACGATATCGTCGAGGTTCCTGTGGCCCTTCTCGTCCATCCAGTCCGACAGGCCGGAGATCATCTCGCGCACGATCTTGAAGCCATAGACCATGGCCGCCGTGCATACCTGGACGTTGCCGGCGCCCAGCGCCATGAACTCGGCCGCGTCGCGCCACGTGGTGATGCCACCAATGCCCGAAATCGGCAGACCCTGGGTCTGCGCGTCGCGGGCGATCTCGGCTACCATGTTCATGGCAATCGGCTTGACCGCCTGACCGCAATAGCCGCCATGGGTGCCCTTGCCGTCAACGGTGGGCTGTGGCGCGAAATTGTCGAGGTCCACAGCGGTGATCGAGTTGATCGTGTTGATCAGCGACACTGCGTCGGCGCCGCCTTTATGGGCCGCGCGGGCCGGATAGCGGATATCGGTGATGTTGGGTGTCAGCTTGACGATGACGGGCATGCGCGTGTGCTGCTTGCACCAGCGCGTGACCATCTCGATATATTCCGGCACCTGACCGACGGCGGCTCCCATGCCGCGCTCGCTCATGCCATGCGGGCAGCCGAAATTCAGTTCGATGCCGTCTGCCTCGGTCTCCTCGACCAGCTTGAGGATCGACTTCCAGTTCTCTTCCTCGCACGGCACCATCAGCGAGACGACGAGAGCGCGGTCCGGCCACTCCTTCTTGACCTTCTTGATCTCGCGAAGATTGGTCTGGAGTTCGCGGTCGGTGATCAGCTCGATATTGTTGAAGCCGAGCACCCGGCGATCGGCACCCCAGATGGCGCCATAACGGGGACCGTTGACGTTGACGACCGGCGGATCCTCACCGAGCGTCTTCCAGACCACACCGCCCCAGCCTTCCTTGAAGGCGCGTACGACGTTGTATTCCTTGTCGGTCGGCGGCGCGGAGGCCAGCCAGAACGGATTGGGTGACTTGATGCCGATGAAATTGCTCGAAATGTCTGCCATGGAAGCCTCCTATGCCAGAACCGGGCGCGCAGCGGCTGTAGCCGCGGCGAGCGCCATGTGAATGCTCTCGGCAGCGTCGCGCCCCTGCGCAACCGCCGTCACGGTCAGGTCTTCGCCACCGGCGACGCAATCGCCGCCAGCCCAGACAAGGGCCATCGAGGTGCGCCCCTCCCCATCGGTCCGGATGCGGCCATTCTCGAGTGCGAGTTGGGCACCGCCATTCAAGGGAACGGCATCGAAGCTCTGGCCGATGGCCTTGAACACCTGGTCTGCCTCGATGACCACCGTCTCGCCCGTGCCGACCAGCTTGCCGTCGCGCAGCGCCGTGTATTCGAGTTCGACAGCGGCAACTTTTCCGTTCGCTTCCGTAACGCGGGTCGGCTTCAGCCAGTGGCGGATCTTGACGCCCTTGGCGGCGGCCAGGTCCTGCTCCCATTCGGACGCGTTCATGTGTTCCTTGCCGCGGCGATAGCAGATGGTGACTTCCTCCGCCCCGAGCAGCCGCGACTGGATCGCAGCATCGATGGCGGTCATGCCACCGCCGATGACGACCACGCGGCGGCCGATCGGCAGTTTTGCCAGGTCGTCGGCCTGGCGCAGCACGGAGATGAAGTCGACCGCATTGTCGACGCCATCGAGTTCTTCGCCGTCCACGCCCAGTGCGTTGACGCCGCCAAGCCCCATGCCGAGGAAAACGGCGTCATAGCGACCGGTAAGATCGGCCAGCGTGAAATCGCGGCCGAGCGCCTTGCCGTTCTCGATGGTGATGCCGCCAATGGCCGTGACATAGTCGACCTCGGCCTGGGCGAAGCCGCCCGGCGTCTTGTAGGCGGCAATGCCGTATTCGTTGAGACCCCCCGGCTTTTCGCGCGCCTCGAAGATGACCACGTCATGGCCGTGCATGGCGAGACGGTGGGCGCAGGCAAGACCTGCAGGCCCGGCGCCGACGACGGCAACCGTCCGGCCCGTGCCGGGCGCCCGCTGATAGAATTGACGGTCGCGCGCCATGGCCGTGTCGGTGGCAAAACGCTGCAGCCGGCCGATCTGGACCGGCTTGCCCTCTGCCACCTCACGCACGCAGACTTCCTCGCACAGCGTTTCGGTGGGGCAGACGCGGGCACACATGCCGCCCAGAATGTTCTGGTCGAAGATGGTGCGCGCTGCACCCAGCGGGTTGTCGGCGGCGATCTGGCGGATGAACATCGGAATGTCGATTTCCGTCGGACACGCCGTCATGCAGGGCGCGTCGTAGCAGAAATAGCAACGATCGGCCTCGACGGCGGCTTCGTGCCGGTCGAACGGCGCGTGAAGATCGGAAAAATTGTCGGCATATTGCTCAGGCGAGAGCCTGCCTTGCGCAATGCCGCTCTTGAATTGACCATCGGCCATGTCGGCTGTTCCCCATTCTTGTCTTTTGAGGAAGGCTAGCACGTTTTCTTTTTTTATCAATCGGTCAAAAATTGAATTCCGGAATGATTTCAAAAAGTTGAGTGCTTTTTTCAGGTTTTTCGAATGGGGCGGGGCCAGTTGCCAGCGCCGCGCCCTTCGGCGCCCCATCTGGACTGCCGGATGCCGGCCCTTCGCCATGGCGCCGGGCGTTCGTCGTTCTGGAAGCCAAGCGTTGCACTCTACGGCGCCCCCCTCTGTCCTGCCGGACATCTCCCCCACGAGGGGGGAGATCAGCTGTCACAACGGCTTTCGCCAATCGCGAACGTTGCAGAAAGGGCGGTGCCGCCGAAGCCGCCGATCTCCCCCTCGTGGGGGAGATGCCTGGCAAGGCAGAGGGGGGCGTGAAGGACGCGGCATTTCGTGCCTTCGCTCACGCGCCGTACGCCGCTTGCGCGGCTGGCACTCCGCGGGGGCCTCGCGAAGGCTCGGACGCCCGGTCGGACTTGCGGCCTGCGGCCGTATTTCTCTCCCCGACATATGCCCAAGCTCCATCCCCGCCACGCCCGGTTTTCACCGTCTGGCTATTGTCTCAGTTGGGAAGCGGGGCGCGTTGTCCGTGCCACTCTATTTTATTTTAAGGCGCGTCCACCGCGCCCCGCCGATGCTTTCGCCCCGGATGGGTGGGCCGGGCTCGTCCCGCCGGACCCGCCTCGCCTCCTAAGAGATGAGCGCGAGGGTCCGTCGGACCTTACCGGCCAGACCTTCACCGAGGCCCGGACCTGTGGTGGGTCGGTTCCCACCAAGCCACGCTACCGTTTGCGCGACCGACCCGGACACCGTCACCCTCCCCGACACCCCGGTCCGGAGCCGGGTTCCCGCGAGGGCGATGGGGGGATTATCGGCTACGGGGCGTGGCGTGGGATAAATTTCCGCGAAGAAAAATGCCGAAGTGAGAGGAATCAAGGGGTTGGCGGGAGAAGAGTCAGGGTTTTGTCCACGGGTGGCGGTCCCCTCTCTGGCGTTTTCCAAGCACTTGCTCGGGGACAAGCCCGCTCGCAAGCACAGGAAAACGCTTTCTCTCCCGCAAGGGGGAGAGATAGGCGCGCGGCATCGCCGGTTCCGCAAATCGCAGAAGTCAGAGTTTGGCGAGGACGGCCGCGCCGGCCCTATCTCCCCCTTGGCGGGGGAGAAAGCAATTTCAACGTCTTAGCCGAAGGCTAAGTGTTAGAAATTGCAAGAGAGGGGGTGGCTGCTGCGTCTGTGACTGGGCCTGCGTCCATGCCTGGACCGCAGATCTAGAATGGCGGCGGATCTGCTTCCGAGGGGGCTGCATTGATCGCTTGTTCACGAGCCCGTTGATAGCGGATTTGTGCATCGCGCAAGCGCTTGTCTCTCTCTTGCCGAAGCGAGTTCATCTGATCAGACGCTCTGCGTCCCGCCGATGAAGCCGCCCCCGAGATGTATCGAAGAGTACCCAGATAGGAGAGCAACTTCTGACAGATCACGTCCTGCTCGTTGTCGCTCTGAGTTGCATGGTATTCTTTCCAGCAATCCCGAATTTTCAAATGGAGGCTATTGGGGGCGACCAGATTCCGGCCAACGACCCCGATGCCGGTTATAAACACAGGGCGATTGCCGCAGCGAAATCGGATGCTGTGGGATTTCAAGCCGTATTCGCGAACAACAGCGCGTATCTGGGCAAGGACCTCTGCGGGTACGAACTTCCCGGAAATCGTGAGATCGTCGACCCATACGCTATATCGCAAACCTCGATTGTCGCAGATTTCTGCGATCTTATCGAACATCGGGCGGTGAATGAGGCTGCACAATACGGGAGTGAGGGGTGAGCCAAATGACACTTTGCCGTCGATGGTACACAAGTGCGTCAGGACACCAGCTACATCGCTGTACATACCAAGATTATCACGGAACCACCTGCGGAC
>Ga0213835_100821_pt1 | contig 24317 bp, 24 predicted proteins | sample SWPATP01_FD_160576 | JGI IMG/M metagenome (GOLD analysis project Ga0213835, IMG submission 160576) | Coastal seawater microbial communities from Marineland, Florida, United States - SWPA TP0 #1 | ecosystem: Environmental > Aquatic > Marine > Coastal | place: USA: Florida | collected 2016-08-05 | reverse complement strand
CCTCAGCGTCTAATAATTCTAAAAAAACGTCCTCAAGGCTGGGGCGCAGTCGTTGCATTTCATAGAGACCGACCCCTGCATTGACAAGGATTCTGGCAATGTCTTTACCCCATTCGGGATTGTCCGCAGTGGTGATCCGGAGGCGGGGACGACGGGGATTTATTGATGCTAAAGATTCGATATGAATAACACCAGGTAAGGGATCAAGGAGACGTTGGATTTGCGCTAGTTCGCCGTCGGTCTCTAGTTCGTAACCGTGGTAATTGAGGAAATGATTCTGGAGATTGTGGGGGGTATCGGTGGCGACGAGGTGGCCTTGGTTAATCATTACCACCCGGTCACAGGTGAGACTAACTTCTGAGAGGAGATGGGTGGATAACAAAATAGTGCGATCGCCGCCTAAGGATTTAATCAGGTGTCGCACTTCGATCATCTGGGCGGGATCTAAACCAACGGTGGGTTCATCGAGAATGATCACCGGGGGGTCATGGACGATCGCCTGGGCAATGCCGACCCGTTGCCGATAGCCCTTAGACAGATTACGAATGTGGTGGTTGGCTTTGGTTTGTAATTGGCACTGGGCGAGGGCCGCTTGGATTTTGTGGGGGCGATCGCCAGCACTGACCCCTTTGAGCTGTGCGACAAAATTGAGATAGCCAGCCACGGTCATATTGGGATAGAGGGGCGGATTTTCCGGGAGATAGCCCAGGTGTCGCCGCACTGCCATGGATTCTGTGTGGACATCGTAGCCCGCAATTTTCGCCGTGCCCGTCGTCGCTGGTAGATAGGCACTGAGAATGCGGAGAGTCGTGGTTTTCCCTGCGCCGTTTGGCCCCAAGAAACCGACAATTTCCCCTGTTTCTACCCGAAAACTGAGATCGGCGATCGCCTCTGTTTGGCCATAGGTTTTGCCAAGCTGCTCAACTTCAATCATGGTGCACTTAAAATTTCGCCAACCCCAAGTAACCGAGTCTAACGTTGATCGGAGTCAAGATAATCCTCTTCCGTTTCCGGAGTTTCCATTTCTTCTTTGAAGCCCCGCAGGGTTTTTCCTAGGGCACTGCCCACTTCAGGGATTTTTTTTGGGCCAAAGATCAACACCACCACCCCTAAAATAATCAACACTTCAGGCCAACCTAAGCCGAACATGGGCGTACCCCTCACAAACATTAATTTATGGGACAATTGTGCCGCATTTGCGGCGGTTCCAGTATATCTTTGGTTCTAAATTCTGGGTCTAGGTCACCGCTCGCGTCACCTACAGGGATCTAGAACATTGTTTTAAACCACCTTTTAAGATTGCTTTTTCGCCCATGACTGCCCCTGCAACCAAGCCAAAATTTTATCCCCTCATCGAACAGCTCGCTGGTGTCATCCTCGAAACCTGGCATCAACACTTAGAGCTAGAACCCTTTACCCTGCCGGAAGGCCTCGGCTACATCGAAGGGAAATTAGAAGGGGAACGGCTCACCATCGAAAATACCTGCTACCAGAGCCAGCACTTCCGTAAAATGCACCTGGAAATGGCAAAAGTGGGCGAAAACCTCGATATTCTCCATTGTGTGATGTTTCCTCGCGCGGAATATGCCCTACCAATGTTTGGCTGTGATTTAGTCGGTAATCCCCGTGGTGTGAGTGCGGCGATCGCCGATTTATCTCCGACCAGCGCCGATAAAACTTTGTCTGTAGATTACCAAACACGACTACGACAAAATCAAGGCAACTTAAACTTTTCCCAGCCCCGTGATCTCCCAGAATGGGGCGCAATTTTTTCGGAATTTTGCCTCTTTATTCGTCCCAGCAATCCCAACGAAGAACAGCAGTTTTTGGAACGGGTGCGGGAATTTCTGACGATTCATTGTCAGTTGGCCTTGGGTTTAGAAAAGCTTTCTCCCGCTGAGCAGGCCATTTATTTGGCGGGACAACGCCACTATTGCCAAGAACAGCAGCGGAATGACAAAACGCGCCGTGTTTTAGAAAAGGCCTTTAACCCCGACTGGGCCGAGCGCTATATGAGTCAGGTGCTGTTTGATATTCCAGCCTAGATCGCGAACAAAGCTTTAATTACCGCAGCAACGGTCAATGCCCAGGCTATCAAGGATCAAATCACTCACGGCATTGGCCACCGCAAATTCGCCATAAAACGATTCTTTAAAGTTGAAGGAGCGCATTTCTGTGACGATAGCGATCACGAGGGAACCAAGGTCATTTTCCCCTTCGAGACGTTGACGCACATAAATTTCCCGGGCGCGATTGGCAATTTTTTCGTTGGCCGGTTCTGGTAAAAACTCCGTATCAAGCCAATGCTGTAGGGATTTTTCTAACCATTGTCCCTCAATGGCGGGATCAGTAATCGGTGGTAAGGTGATCGGCGGAATCGGTTCAGCCATATAAATTGCGAAAAAGGTGCACAGTAGCGGATTGACCCTCAGTATATCAATTTCCCTTAGACCTGGGGGCCTTTAAGAAAAACGACCTGCACCTTACGGAAGACAAGTCGTTGATGTTTTTTCTTTTTTTTCACGAGCACGGAGGGATTCGAACCCCCGACCCTCAGAACCGGAATCTGATGCTCTATCCACTGAGCCACGTGCCCATACAGGAATACAAGAATAACATGTTTTAGATCATTCGGTAGGGGTCGGCTGAAAAGTTTTCAGGTCGGATTGTCCGAGGCGTTGGATCTGTTGTTGCAGTCCCCAAAGACAACCGAGAATCATGCCCCACTGGGCGATCGCACTCCAGATCACCATACTGGGCACCGCCATGGCAACGGCACTGAGGGGAAACGCCGAAAAGAGGCCGAAGGTAATGGGCAAGGTAAAGCGTCCATGGAAGACCATGAAGAGGATAAAAGGGACAACACTAGACCCGATGACGGCAACGCCAAACCAAATGGCCCGTTGTTTTTGACGACGGAGAAAGATCCATTGGGTTAAAACGGCCAGAAGGAAAAGGCAACCTCCCTGGAGTCCTAGAGCTGCGATCACCAGCAGTTTTTGGCTGGGCAGGGGGGACAAGAGGACAATGGTCATTTGGTAGCCCGTGGTGAGGAGCAACATCAAGGCGATCGCCCCTAGGGCCGGAGAGCGATCATTTCTGAAAAAGGCCCATTTAAACCGTCGGTGAGAAGTATTTTGATGTCGAAATCTCGCCCAATCTTGTATCCGTTGCCGGGTCGGTGTTAACAGAAGAATTAGCCCCAACATTACCATCCAATAGAAGCCTTGCAGGGTTTGAAAATTGGCAAAAAGACGTTCGGGGCGATCGCCAGCCCAAACAAACCCAGTCATAAAAATCGTGCTGCTAACGGCGACCCCGCAGCCCATGGCCTTCGTGATCATCGTGGCCTGGGGATCATAAAAACGCCGCCGAATCCCTTGCCAAGCCAAGGCCCCTAAAAGAGCATAATGGATCGCCATAAACCCAAGGCCCCCCACCCAAAGGGAAGAGCCGTACCATTGGGTCTGAAACCAGTTGTGGGGTGAAAAATAACCGATGGTTTCCGGGGCGAGGGAATTTTGGTCGACGAGGTAATAAAAGATATTGCCCGGATAGAACAGCCGCACCCAATCAAAGGGGGTATAGCTGGGAAAATTATCCTCAAAGCAAGCCACAGACATCCCAAAAAGATAGAGGCCGAGGCCACCACTGTAGAGCCAGGTGTGGAAGCCCCCCAACAGTTCACGACCCACGAAACTCCATAGAACCACCCCCGTAAAGGCAGTGAAACTAGCGGCGATCGCCACCCCATAAAGCACCATTAGCCAACCCAGAGCAATGCCACCTTGAAAACCGAGCCACAGGTGCCAGGGCAGGACAAAAACTAAACCAACATAAATCAGGCTAGGCACTCCCAACAGTTTCCCGAGCAAAATTTTTGAGACGGGTTGGGGACTGAGGCGCACAAAACCCAGGGTGCCCCGTTGTTCTTCCTTCGCGACATCGGCCCCAATTAAATGAGTACCAACCACCAGGAGAATCCCCAGGCCCACCAGAGTCAGAGCCATGAACACATCTAAATGCCATAACTGCCAGTTGATCAGCCAGTCGTTGCCATCCCTCAAACATTGATAGGTAGACCGCCAGTAGTCATCTTCCGGCCCGGTACAGTAACGGTTGTAGGGTTGATCAACCAGGGCATTTGGCAATTCTCCCAGGTAGAAAAGATAAAGCAGGCATTGGGTAAAGCAAGCAAGACCAAAGGAGATCGCCACATTTTTACGGGTGAAGCGGCCTTTTAATTCCCGAAAAAGTTGGGGATTCCAATCACCGAGGGGGTTGAGGATTCTATCCATGGTTGATACCTGGGATTATGGTTCTTAGCAAAGGAGAAGCATTTTCGACCGACGAGACTTTATGTAATTTAGGAATTAACCCGCTGTGGTCAGGGTTTGCTTTAGCTCTGAGGTACCAAGCTGCTGAATCCGGCGACCCACAACCCAATGCAGCACGGCGATCGCCCCCATTTGGCCCAAAATGGTGAGAAAAATGCTGGCTAAACTGGCGTTTTCAGTGGCGACCATCGGAATAATTGTCCAGAACCAAGGGGCCGCCTGTAATTCTGGGTTAACGCCATTAATACCGAGGAAAATGAAGGGCAAAATCACCCCACTGGTGACGAGAATCGTGGCGCCGATGCCTTGCCGCTTGCCTTTTTTCAGAAGTACCCGCTGGGCCACAACACAAAGCAGAACAACCATTAAGCCCTGCATCACCACCCCAAGCGCAAAAGAGATTTTGTAAGGGGGAGCGACAATCACAGCCACAGCCAAGGCGATCGCCCCGGTGACAATGGCAACATTCACCATCACCGCACCAATGGCAGGACTTCGTTCCCCAAAGAACCAATCTTGCCATTCTCCTTTTTGGTAACGGCTCCAATCTTGGAGGGACTGGAACGACGGCGAAAGCACCGCCATCAGCGTAAATAAGTAACAACTACCGGCCAGGGAAAGCAGTAGAAAATTAAATAACCAATCGTTGTGGTCGGCGATCGCCCCCAGGGGAGATTGCACCGTAAAGCCAAGCCCAAAAATGGTGAGCAACGCCGTTAGACCATAACTCTGTTTCTTGCTAAGGAGGGTGCCATTGAGATAATGAAATTTCCGGCGGAACGCTTGGAGAAACCAGTAGATCCCCATTCCATAAAGCAACAGATAAATCAAACCGGCGATCGCCCCATTCTCCCAAAGATAAACCCGGAAAAAGGAAACATCGGCGAGGCTGTCGTAGTTAAACGTGAGCAGTTGTTCCGCAGCGGCACTGGCTTGACCCAAATACACCAACATATGCAGCGGATTAAACAAATTGACGCCATCCATGAGATTGCCGACGTGGCTATTTTCCTGGAGGAGAAACGTCGTGCTCCCCATCATCAAGTAAAAAAGTCCCCCCGTCGCTAACCAAGCTTTCAGGGCCGGTTGGGTTGGATTCACCAAACTATAGAGCGCCGCACCACTATAGAAAAAGCCGTAACTAGCTGTGATCACACCGTAGAAAAGCAGGATTAATGGCAACGGAATGCCGCCCCTGAGTCCGGCCCAAAAGTGTAAGGGCAAAACCAAGGCCAGGCCGACATAAATGAGACTGGGAACCCCTAAAATCTTGCCAATGGCGATCGCCTGGGCCGACTGGGGACTCAATTTGACGAAGTTCAAAGTGCCTGCCTTTTGCTCTTTGCCCAAATCTTGGATTAGTAAGTAAACGCCCCCCAACAGCGCCACGAAAAATCCCACCACACTGAGGGTAATAAATAGGTCAGTCCACCACAGGGGCCAATTTAGGTTTAAATTTCCCGCCGCATCAGCCACACAAAAGTTTTGGCTATGGATCAAATGGCTATTGGGATCAAAGTCTGCCGGGGCGCGACCGATGCAGTAATGGTTGGTGGTGCTAATCCCAGCACTGGGGAGGGCGATTCTCAGACTTAAATAAAATATTCCCTGCGTGAACAAAGAGGCGATCGCCACTAAACCGAGGGCTTTTTTAGACAGTCGGCCTTTTAGCTCCCGAAAAAGCTGAGGATTCCAGTCACCGATGCGGTCTAGCCATTGATGAAAAACCATGATGTTTTGGAGATAGGGATCAATAAACGATTAAAAAATGTGGGCAAACTTATAGATAAATTCAAACGGCCACTGCTAGGTTGTTTGTTGGTGGCCCAGCTTCAGGAAAATGCTTTCTAGATCCTCCGTTTTGCCATAAAACTCAGACACTGGAATTCCTGCGGCAATGAGATCCTTTAAAAGTGCTGTGCTTTCTGCGGGAGTTCCCGCAAATTCTACTTGCAAACGATTGGGGGCGCAGCTTTCCCAACTCCGAACCAGGGGCTGCTGCTTTAGTTCTCCCACGAGTCCGTCTAGGTTATCTAGGGTACTAACCACTAAATATTGCCGGGAAAGCCGCTGGTACAAATCCTCTAGGGAGGTACTCTCGACGAGATAACCCAATTCCATAATGCCCACAGAAGAACAGAGTTCTGCCAAATCACTGAGGACATGGGAGGAGATCAGGATGGTCATGCCAGCTTCCTGGAGCACCTTAATAATTTCACGAAATTGCATCCGCGCAATGGGATCTAAACCCGACACCGGCTCATCCAGGAGCAATAGGAGCGGTTCGTGAATAATGGTGCGGGCCAGGCTGAGACGTTGTTTCATCCCCCGGGAAAGGGTGGCAATTTTGTCGTCCCGCTTGTGGGTGAGCTGCACCAGCTCTAGGACTTCGCTTAAACGACGCCGACGACGGGGTTGGTGGAGATTATAAAGACGCGCGAAGTAGTCCAGATAATCCCAAACATTGAGGTCATCGTAGAGGGGGAAATCATCGGGGAGATAGCCGAGGCGTTGCTTCAGGTGAGGATTGCTGTCGTCCCGCAGGAGGCGATCGCCATGGATATAAATTTCGCCGAGGGTGGGTTCCTCTGCCGTTGCCAACATCCGAATTAACGTGGTTTTCCCAGCACCATTGGGGCCAATCAAGCCGTACACTTCCCCGGATTGTACCTGAAGTTCCACATCACTCACAGCCACCTGTCGGTCAAACTGTTTCGTCAAATTAAAGGTGGCGATCGCCATTTGGTCAATGATCGGCGAAGAGGTCGATTGCGCAGCAAGCATAGGCCCTTAAATTCTCAACCTAATTTGCCCCTAGCTTAACCACAGTTAACCGCCGCTGCCCTGGGCCGTTACAAAATTGAAACAGCATCTCCCCAAGGATTTTTTCACTAAAAAGCAGGCCCCACTCTTGCGAGAACCTGCATCACATATTATTCGTTGTGATTGGGTCAATCCAATTCAGCTTGAAGTCTTTTTACGCTGTCTCCAGCCATTCATAAATGCGGTCTAACTGCTCCAGGGTCACCAGGCCATACTGCCACAGCACCATGGGTAAAGGATGATGGGCAGAGGTATTACTCCGATGGCGTTCCATCACAGAAATAGATTCCCCAGGGATAGCCAGTTCTTCTTGCAGGAAGTGAATAAATTTTGAGTAGGTGATCGGCGTCATATATGGTTTTGCGCTCCATAACTTATGGAAATTTCACTAATACTTAGCGGTGAGGGAGAGGAGGATATGCGTTGACTGGGGTGAGGGGAAAATTGAAATTATCCTAAAGGACTTTGAGACAAACAAACATTATCTTAAAGGTGAATTTTTGATAAGTCTGTAGTAGAGATCACAAGGGGTTAGATTTCGCCTAGGGAGATGGGAACTCAGTGAAAAAAAGGTGACCCACGCTCTGCTCATCAATACTCCAGCCTTTATAAGTTTCCCCGATTATAGGGAGTGTTTTTCCCTTGTGGTGTGCTGTTTCTGTTTTTGCAACCCCAGATTGGTTAGGATAAAAAGAACCAAATTTCACCGGCAAACCTAGAGGCCCTATTTAGGTCGATGGTGAACGAAAAAGTGGAACTGATAAGGTTAAGGCCCATATCCTACTGTGCTTTTTTGCATTAAGCAAGAATCTTAATATCTTTTTCGGTTTGTTTGCGGTAGCGGGGATTTGCTTCACTGAACTTAATACTCAAGCGCCCCAGGCGAGCAACCCGATAAAATAACTCCCCAGAGACTTTCACAAGGCGATAGCCTATGAGCGATACGATTTTTGGCAAAATTATTCGGCGAGAGATTCCGGCGGATATTGTCTATGAGGACGATCTAGCCCTGGCTTTCCGTGATGTCAACCCCCAAGCCCCTGTGCATATCTTGGTGATTCCCAAAAAGCCAATTCCCATGCTGACAGCGGCCGATGATACAGATCAAGCGCTTTTGGGTCATTTATTATTGACCGTTAAAAAGATTGCCCGCCAGGAAAACCTCGATAAAGGCTACCGTGTCGTGATTAATACCGGTGAAGATGGGGGCCAAACGGTGTTCCATCTCCATCTGCATCTCCTCGGAGATCGCCCCCTAGCTTGGCCTCCTGGCTAAATCCTTGTAGCGTAAACCCCAGGCTTTTATTCCCTTGAGGTAGCGGCCCATGTCCTTTGACCCTTCTGCGCCCCCTTTCCAAACCCACACAGCGTCCCAACCCCGCACCATCACCCACACAGACAGGGCTTTCTATTATTTCGCCTATGGGTCTTGTATGTGTCCCGTCGATTTGGCCCGCACCATCGAGGAGGATGCCCACCAATTTGTTGTGGGTCGGGGCATTTTACAGAATTATCGTCTGGCGTTTAATCGTCTTTCTCCTAAACGCAAAAGCTGTGGTGTTTTGGATGTGGTGCCCCACGCAGGCAGTCATGTGGAAGGCGTTCTCTACCATTTGCCCTGGCGAGTCAGTGAAAAGCTCGATCTGCGGGAGGAAGTCCCCACCAATGGTTATCGCCAAACCCAGGTGACTGTTGAATGCCAAGGCCAGCGGTTCCCCTCGGTGCGTACCTACGTCGTCGTCAATAAAACGCCCCAGGAAGTTCCCCCAGACGATTGGTATTTTTATATTGTGATGCGGGGGGCAATGACCGCTGGCCTTTCCCGCGACTATTCTTGGCGATTGTTTAACCACATGAAACGTCTCCAACGGGGTCAGACCCTTTAAAATTTTTGATGCTGTGTGCTTAGGAAGAAGGATTGATATTTTATGGTTGCCCCTAAACAAGAAGAACTCCCCACAACGGCGATCGCCCGTTCCCCGGCCTTACATGCCACCAGTGAACCCTGGTTTGACTATCCAATTACGGTTTATCCCCATCACACCGATTATGCTGGCGTCGTTTGGCACGGCACTTACATTAAATGGCTAGAGGAAGCCCGGATCGCCTGTCTCCAATCCATTGGCCTTGACTACGCCGATCTGGTTCAACTGGGTTGCGAATTACCCGTGATCGCCCTATCAACCCGCTACCATAGTTTTCTGAAGATGGGGATGACCGCGATTATCAAAACCCGCATGCAAGAAATGAAAGGCGTCCGCATGGAGTGGGACTACCGCATTGAATCCCCAGACGGGCAAGAACTGTACTTCACCGGTCAAGTGACCCTGGTTAGCGTTGACCGAGAAAAAGGCAAAATCATGCGCCAATTGCCACCCGCCGTGGAAGAAGTCTTCAAGAAAATTCGTGGGATTTAAGGCCATTTCTGCCGATAATAGACAGTCTATGCTAGACTAACAGACAAAATTTTGACGTTTATCGAAAATCACTATGAGTAATATTATTCGCGTAGGTGTCCTGGGCTTTGGGGGCCTCGGTCAAGCTGCAGCCCGATTACTAGCTCCAAAATCAGAAATGCGCCTCGTCGCCGCTGCTGACCATAAAGGTTATATCTATAATCCTGAAGGCCTTGATACCCAAGCCTGCATCAGCACCTACAACCAGCAGGGTTCTGTGGGTCATGTGCCAGAATATGGCGTCCTCAGTCAAAACAGTATTGCCGATCTGATCGCTAATGCTCAAGTGGATGGTTTTTTCCTCGCTCTGCCGAACTTGCCCAACACGTTTATGGCTGATGTGACCCGGCAATTTATTGCTTCTGGTTGGCAAGGGGTGTTAGTGGATGCCCTGAAGCGCACCAGTGCGATGGAACAAATCCTCTCCCTCAAGGACGAGGTGAAAAACGCAGGTATTACCTACATGACGGGTTGCGGCGCGACGCCTGGTTTGTTGACGGCGGCGGCGGCGATCGCGGCCCAAAGCTATGCAGAGGTTCACAGCGTTAAAATCACCTTCGGGGTGGGTATTGCGAACTGGGAAGCTTACCGGGCGACCATCCGGGAAGATATTGCCCACATGCCTGGCTATGATGTGGACAAAGCGCGGGCCATGAGCGATGCAGAGGTTGAAGCCCTGTTGGATGAAACCAATGGCATTATTTCCCTCGAAAATATGGAACATGCCGATGATCTCATGCTGGAATTGGCCGGGATTTGTTCCCGTGATCAAGTTAGTGTCGGCGGTGTGGTAGATACGCGCAATCCGAAAAAACCCCTCAGCACCAATGTGCAATTGACGGGCCGTACCTTTGAAGGCAAGATTGCAACCCATACGTTCACCCTTGGGGATGAAACTAGCATGGCCGCCAATGTTTGTGGCCCCGCTTTCGGTTACCTCAAAACGGGGGTTTGGTTGCAAAAGCAAGGTTTAACAGGCATCTTCACGGCGGCGGATATGATGCCCCAATTTGTGAAGTAGTTTCGCTTGGAGAATGACATTCCCACAAATCCTCCTGGGTCAGGGGGATTTTTTTGCTTAGCTTAACAGCGGGGAAGCCCCGCGTTGTATGTGAAATATCAACGTCGGGATGAGGAGCGAGCGACTGACCAGCGGGAAGCAGCAAACTCCTAGTTAAGCGTCTTAGAAAAAGTGTACGATTTCCCTAAGTCTTACTATGGTACAGGTATGATTAACCTGACTTACGAGTACAGAGTCTATCCGACTGCCGACCAAGCCATCAAAATGGATGAATGGTTGGACACGTGCAAGCGCGTCTATAACTACGCCTTAGCTGAACGTCGTGATTGGATTCAGTCCCGTAAGTGCCCGATTAATGCTTGCAGTATTCAGCGGGAATTTATTTACCCAATGGATTCAGAAAAGCCGACCTATTACAGTCAAAAGCGCAATTTGACCGCCGCAAGGAAAACTAATTCTTTTCTCAAGCGGTGCATTCTCAAGTGCTTCAGGATGTGATGGGCAGGCTGGAAAAGGCGTTTAATGCATTGTGGAATAGTGGGTTCGGATTCCCACGGTTTAAGAAGCGTTTTCGCAGCTTTAGCTTCCCGCAGTTGGGCAAAAACCCAATTGGTGACAATCAAATTAAGTTGCCTGTATTTGGTTGGGTTAAGACCGTGATGCACCGCCCGCTCCCTGATGGGTTTGAGGTGAAGCAAGCACGGGTAGTTAAACGCGCTTCTGGTTGGTATATCCAGCTAGTTATCCAAAGCGACGTAAAGATTCCAGATCCCCCGATTGGTGGTTATGCCATTGGGATTGATGTGGGGTTAAGTCATTTTGTTGCGACATCAGAAGGCGAGTTGATTGGGAGACCCCGATTCTTTGTGGATGCACAACACAGGCTGAAAGTGCTGAACCGTGCCGTTGCCAGAAAGCAGAAAGGTTCAAAGAACCAGCAAAAAGCTCGTCAACGAGTCGCCAGATTCTATGAACGAATTGCGAACCGACGCAAAGATTTTCACCGTAAGTTAGCCCATCATCTCTGCGACCAAGCAGAGATGATATTTGCGGAGGAGTTGAACCTAAAAGGACTGGCAAAAGGAATGCTGGGGAAGCATTGTCTGGATGCTGGTTGGGGGCAGTTCCTCGAGACATTGAGATGGGTCTGCTTTAAGCGTGGTGTGCATTTCCAAAAGGTTGCTGCTAATGGCACGAGTCAGGAATGCCCATCCTGTGGTGTAGCGGTGAAAAAAGACTTGTCCATGCGTCGGCATGAATGCCCAGAATGTGGCTACACCACCAATCGAGATGTGGCCAGTGGTCAAGTAATTCGCAATCGTGGACTAGCTAGCACTGAGCATGTTGCTGAGCTTGTCGAAGCATGTCGAAGTGTAGCGGTTGGACAGACCGTTCAATCCTGTGGAGCTACGCCCAGTAGGGAGGCTTTGAAGCAGGAATTTCTTAAAGCGATTTAAGAAGCCCGCGCTGTAATCTTTGATTCAGCGTCGGGAGTATGTCACGGAAGACTCAGGATTGCTTTTTGGATTCGGGCACGGATTGCGGCTTCTGGTTCTGTGGTGAGAAATTCGGTGAGTTTGTTTTTGATGACGATTTTTCTAGCTTCTGGAATGGCTTGCGACAAACCCTCTAGTCCGGCGATCGCCCCATAGCGAACCACCCATTCTCCATCTTCAAGGGCCAGGAATAGACAATCACAGACTTTTTGCTGCTGCACTTCTCGCTCAGAATCTGGCACTTTATGCCATTGAATATTCCCTAACCCTTTGGCCGCAGAGCGCCGCACACTAAAGGCAAAATCCTTATTCGCCGCCTCAATTAGCAGGTCTAAAGCTCTGGGATCACCAATTCCGGCAAAGATCCGCAGCATCCATGCCCGCGCTCCGTAGTTATAGCCATCGACATTTTCGAGGAGGTAGGGCACAACGGCCTCGCCAATATTGATCAGACCATTGACCGCCGCGACGGCCGCCCCCGGATTATTAAATTTCAGCACTTCTACCAGAGTTGGAATGGCTTGTTCATCTTTTGTTGCGGCGAGTTGGGCCACATTTTTGACCAGGTCTTGGGCTGAAGTGGGGTTGTTAACGGCACGAATTAAAACGTCGACGGTCATGGGTTCAGAAATTAGCGATCGCAAAAAATGTAGGGATTTGGTTTATGAGGTTCCTAGAGCAGACTATCCATTAATTCGAGCAATTGTAAACCGTCCGCATCGAGGGTTTCGGCGGTCCGTTGTAAATGGGATTCGAGAATGCCCTTGAGGGAAATTAACTTTAAGCTATTTTCGGCATAGGCTTTGGCGATCGCCTGACCCGCCGGAACATAGCCGATAGCACCCAAATCTAACAGCGCAGACCGTCGTAACTGTAGCTGGTTACCATTCAAGGCTTCCATTAACTGTTCAGCGTAATGGGCTTCTTGGGTCAGTTGATATAAGGCCCGTAGTGCTGCGTAGCGAATTTTTGCGAATTCATGATCTAAAAATGGCTCAATCTCGGCGATCGCCGCCGTGGCACCAATCGTCCCTAACGCCTCAATCACCGCTTCATAGGGCTGCACTAAATGGGGTTTGCCCTCAGCCTTGACTGCCGCTGCAACCCCTCCTGCAAGTAGCGCTTGTAACGCAGGAATTGCCTGCCGATCTCCCAACATCTCCAACGATTGGGCCGCCGACTCCCGCACATAATAATCAGGACTTTCTAAACTCTCAATTAACGGTTGCACCGCTGCCAGATTGCCCAGCTTGCCCAACGCCTTTGCTGCGTTTCGACGTAGAGGATAACCTCCATCCGGCGACCGATCCGTCTCATCTTTTAACGCTGCTAGCAACGCATTTACGGCCCGCTCATCCTGCACCCGGAACTTGCCAAACCACCAAGCCGCATAATAGCGTTTACCTGTATCTTCCGTTTGTTGGATATTGGCGATCGCCTCCTCTAGGGTCCAGGCCTCAGCCATCTGCCAGTCCGACATAAATTCTCCTTTAAATAGCCCCCACAACAAGTCGGAGCAACAGCACTAAAACCAAAGCACTGCTACCCCGTCTAGAAAAAATATTCAAAACAACAATGTTATTAAGCTTATTCAGCGACAGAAAGAAACAACAAAATTATTCCTCGTCAGAAGCAGTCGCACCCGTATAAGGTTTAATCGAAACAATCTTGCCGCCTAGACGCAAAATCCGTTGCATCTCTTGATTCATCCGAGCATAGGGCACATTGATAAAAACACTACCACTGCGACGAAAGGCGTATTCTTGATTGTCTGTTTCTTCTGTTTGGCGCAGCCCTTGCACTTCGTAGGTAAAAACACGCGAAGCCGCTTCCGTTCCATTCGCAAATTGACTCAACATGGTTCTTTCTTGGAACTCCGTAAAAGATTTATGTACAATAAACGCTTAAGGTAAAGTCGCCAAAACCAGGCACAAAATCGAGAAGCTTAGACCCCCTCTCAAATTTTGTCCCTGATTTTCATCAATTACCCACTCCGGTAACAACTCAGAGATCACGCGAAAACGAGACCTCTAACCTTTACTGGCCAGCAGGTGAAATACTGGCGACTCTACCGCCCATCCGCTGAATTTCTTGCAGCTTCTGAGACAGACGAGATACCGGTACGAAGAAAACGCGACTGCTACGGCGAATCCGAGGATAACGGGGCGTAGACAACGCAGCAACTTCAACCCGGACAACCTGGTCATCCGCACTTAAGCCAGTGGAACCACCAAGGGATTGACCAGGATGATAATCATCAGCCGCAGACCGGAAAGCCCAACCTTCGTTAACACCAGAAGGCCCAACCACCGCAGAAGTAGTATTACGAGCGAGCTCTTGGGCTAAGCGAGAAGCATTCCCCGCAATCTGAGCGCGATCGCTGTTGGCATAACCCCGTTGTAGACTAAACATCCGGGTAAAACCAACGGTACGATGTCCAGTTTGAACAACATAACTACGGATGTAGGGCACAATGTTGTCCCCGAAGTTTTCCGTATATTCAGCGCTATCAATGTAAGAATTGATATCAGCTTCAAACCCTTCATTTTGATAGCGATCGAGGTGCTCAATCACCTCTGCTTCATCGTAGGGGGCCCGACCCAACAAGTGCTTGAAGTTCAGTTCAATCACACGGGTTTGGAAATTGTTGTATAAAAACTTTTCTTTATATAGCTCAGACTGGGCCACAGCACGGACAAAATCCCGCACAGAAATAAACCCATTCGTGAACAAAGATTCCGCAGCTGTTAAACGCTCAGAAGACATGACATAGTCATTGCCTAAAACCTGGCGATAAACGGCGCGGATGACGGTTTGTGCATCATCTCGAGAATAGTTAGCGCGCAGTTCGACGGGTGATTGGTCAAACGCAGCGGTTCCCAAGCGAGAGGCAGCGACAGTAACTGGCATTTGCCTAATACTCCTTGTTAAACCAATGTTTTTAGATAGAGCAAGACCCGGAGAAGTAAGTAGAACCCAACACTTAAGCTGAAAACCACTTACCCATCCGGGCCTAGACTAAGCAAAATTAGCTGAGGGCGTTAATTGCGTAGTCGATGTAGTTGTTAGTTTCAGTAGCAGCATCGCCAGTCAAACCATGGTTTGCTTTGATGTGCTTGAGAGCTTCAACATACCAGCTGGGAGAAAGATCGAAAGTACGGTTGATTTCGTCAACACCAGCGATGAGGTACTCATCCATGGGGCCAGTACCACCAGCAACTAGGCAGTAGGTAACCATGCGGAGGTAGTAACCGATGTCACGAGCACACTTGTCTTTACCGCGCTGGTCAGCAGCGAAGTTGTTGCCAGGAGTGCTGGTGGTGTAGGGGAACTTGCTGTAAACCGCTTGAGCAGCACCATTAACGAGGGTGTCAGCTTTTGCAGTCAACGTTTGAGCCGCTTCAAGGGCGAAAGCACCTTGACGAAGACGACCATAGAGGTACTGGAGCTCAGTGTTGCTGAGGAAACGGCCTTGAGAATCAGCGAGTGCTACTGCTTCGGTAAGAGGGGTTTTCATTGTCAGATTATCTCCCTATGGATTATCAATAATTTTCTTTAAAAGAGCGTCTTACGGTATCGGTAAGACTTAAAACGAAAAATGTCAGAGTTGAATTAAAAAAGATTATTCAACAGCTTTTGCAGCAGTTTCGAAGTAGAGTTCGATTTCCTGTTGGAGAGAGCTGCAGTCACCGGAAGTTACACCAGCGGGATCCATAACAATCGCTACAGCAGCTTTACCCATTGCACGTACACCAGCAGCAACGGAAGCACCGGGAACACCAAGCGCAACGTAGGTTTCACGGAGGCCATTGAGGCAGCGGTCGTTGAGTACAGACGCATCACCAGTGAAGGTTGCGTAGGTTACATAACGGAGGATGATTTCCATGTCGCGAAGACAAGCAGCCATGCGACGGTTGGTGTAAGCATTTCCACCGGGAGCGATGAGTTGGGGCTGGTCAGCGAAGAGTTGACGAGCAGCGTTAGTAACGATGGAAGACGCATTGTTGGTCATGCGGCTTACGGCATCAGAACGCTTGGTACCTTCGGCAACAACTTTTTTGAGAGCTTCGAGCTTGTCGCTAGAAATGAACTCACCTCGGGCATCAGCCTGAGAAACAACCCGGGTAAAAATATCAAACATGTTTTTATCTCCTACTTATATTTTGATGAGTGGGATTTATTTTGTGCGGTTTGCTTACTAACAAGAGTGAAGCAAGTGCTGAGGGGCTCTCTTGCTGAAAACAAAATCCTAGAGTCGATAAAAGGTTTTGTTTTCGAGTTGGAAACTTAATCCCCAAAGCCAATTAAGAGTGTCAGCTATTTTTGCTTGTTTTTCACCTTGGCATTTAAGAAACTTTACATTCATTGAATTTCTCAGATTCTTAAAGTTGCCAGATAAAGTTCATGCTAGTTCCTTGGAACCTATGGGGTTTCTAAGGAGTACTGCGAGTGACTCTTAATCTTAGGTAAATGTTATACAACGTCTGCCGGCATTTAAACATTACATCTTGTAAAAAGATCTGTCATAAAACTTCATGTTTATAGGCGATCGCCGCTAATTTTCTCAGGGAGTGCTTGGGCTAGACAGAAGAAGAGTAGGGCATTTGCAAGGTTGAGCAGAGCCGTTTTTAAGTGGACTCCCCCTAAGGTTAGATCTCTGAATTTCCAAAATTTCGCAGAAAATCAACTCAAGAAACCAAGCGGAAAGACCGGATTAATGAGTCGATATACTCAGGGACTTTCTGCTCTAGGTCAGACTTTTTGAGCGGCTCAAGTATTGATTGGGTAACGTAACAAAATGTGAACTCACATAAAAAACCTCCCTTGGGTAAGGAAGGTTAGGAAAAATTTCTTTAGATTGTTTTAAGGATTTCCTGGGAGGATTTATCCTTCGGTTTCGGAACCAGTGGCAGTCCCTCGGAAGATAACATCGGACTCTTTAACAAAGCCGCTGTAAGCTTCCATGCCGTGCTCACCAATGTCGAGACCCCGGAGTTCCTCGTCTTTTTCGACGCGAATTCCACCAAGGACTGCCGATAGGGCATACCAAACAATAAAGCTAAAGGCGACGGTAAAGCCACCAATGGAAAGAATTCCGACGATTTGGGCAATCAGCTGTTGGATGCCACCGCCAGTGAATAAACCCCCATCCATCTTGAACAGACCAACGGCAAGAGTTCCCCAGATACCGCAGACGAGGTGTACAGAGGTCGCACCAACGGGGTCATCGATTTTAATAGCATCGAAGAAGGCCACAGAGAAGACGACGAGTACACCGGCGATCGCCCCGATGATCACAGCAGAAAAGAAACTGACGCCATCACAACCGGCTGTAATCCCAACGAGACCAGCCAAAATACCGTTAATAATCATAGACAGGTCTGGCTTCCCATCTTTGATCCAAGAGGTTGCGGTTGCGGTGATTCCCCCAGCTGCAGCCGAAAGGTTTGTAGTGATTGCGATGTAAGGCACCGCAGCATCTGCTGCCAATTGAGAACCGGGGTTAAAACCAAACCAGCCAATCCAAAGAATTAGACAGCCTAAGGTCGCAATACTCATGTTGTGACCAGGAATGGCGTGGACTTGACCATCACGGTATTTGCCGAGGCGAGGCCCGACTACTGCAGCACCCACAAGGGCAGCCCAACCACCAACGGAGTGAACAATGGTTGAACCAGCAAAATCATGGAAACCAAATAAAGCAGCCCCTTCTTCATCCACACCGAGGAAAGGAAGTGCAGACAGCCATTCGCCATCCCACTGCCAGTGACCTGTAATGGGATAGGAAATCGCCACTAAAAGGAAGCTGAAAATCAAGAAAGCGTCGAATTTAATCCTCTCAGCGACAGCCCCAGAGACGATGGTGGCAGCGGTGGCGGCGAAGGCAACCTGGAACAGGAAGGAGACACTTTCCGGTACGAACTGAAGAATTTGAACTGTTTCACCATCAATAACTTCTTCGATGTACCATTCACTACCATCTCCACTGTAGGGAATACTACTACCGTTGAAGAAAAAGCCCTTCAGACCGATAAAAGTATTTCCATCGCCATACATAAAGGCATAACCAACCGCCCAATAAGCAATGGTGGCAACGGCGAAGACAATCAAGTTCTTGGAGAGGATATTGACCGCATTTTTTTGACGACAAAAACCAGCTTCAAGCATTCCGAACCCTGCATTCATGAAAATAACAAGGACGGACGCAATCAACAGGAAGATCGTGTCTAGGATAATTTGGACTTGACCTGCGGCATCGACGGCGTCGGATTGTGCCATTGCTGCAGTTCCCCAGACGACGGTGATAATCGCCGCTAAGGGAATACAGGCAAGCCAGGCAGGGGAGAAGTGACGGGAGAGCTGACGGGCAAAGCGAAGCACCACACTGTTATCTGTTGTGTGGGGAGACCGCATGTCTTCCCGTGCCCATCCACGTTGTTGAAAAGTTGACTTAGGCATTAGTTTGAGATGTTGTTTAGGCATTCACTCAATGGAATAACACAGGCAAAATTCGCTAATGGTAGCAGAAGTAACCTTTTGAAAAGCCATCAACGAAAGTTGCCGAAAAATCATCTATGGTCTGAAGCTGCACCAAGCTCGGTCTGGCACCTAAGGGCCTTAAAGTTTTCATGGTGATGGGATTTGGGGTTTTCACCATTGAGGACTTGCTGACATTTATTCAGAGCAAAGATGTTTTCAAAAAATCAAATCCCAACGCAAGTTTAAGGACTGATTGCGGTTATTCTAAGGCACCCTGGTTTTTAAAATGTTTACCACTAACATTCTGTATAAAATGATACGCTTCAGACAGATTAAAGGGAGAATTAGAATAGCTCTAACCCTTACGACACAGGCTTTTTGGAAGGTCTGTTCTAAGACTGCTGCAATTTACCAAACGGGGTCACTGAAGAGATGGATGGTGATTTCAGGGCGATCGCCAGGGATGCCACTAATGCAAGCACAGAGATTTGTACCATCGTCTAATTCCACTTCGCAAGCATGGCATGAGCCCATCAAGCAGCCTGTGGGGATCGCCACCCCAGCCCGCCGTGCCACTTCGATCATCGGTTCCCCTGCGGTGGCGGTGACGGTAACATCATTGGGCATAAAGTGAACGGCGATCGCGGACATAAAAGCGTAAAACTCCAGGAGTTGAAGACAATAAACTAAACTAGGAAATTCCCACTAACCACAGGCGACAAGAATTCCAACGGAAAACATTTTAGGGACCGTTACTGCGTAAAATGATAATCCGTTATAATGGCTCCCTGCATTGGGATGCTTTCCACAAAGCCATCAGAGCCACTCATTTTAACAAAAATAAGCTTTAAGAAAATTTGCGACAAGGAGAAAACGTTTGGTGACTACAGCCTTAAACACAACCAAATCCGAAGAGATTTTTAGTGCCGCCCAAAAGCTGATGCCTGGTGGTGTTAGCTCCCCGGTGCGGGCCTTTAAATCCGTTGGCGGACAGCCCATTGTTTTTGATCGCGTCAAAGGCTCCCGCGTTTGGGACGTCGATGGCAACGAGTACATTGACTATGTGGGCACTTGGGGGCCAGCCATCTGCGGCCATGCCAATGATGAAGTTAATGCAGCACTCCGGGAAACCCTCGAAAAAGGAACAAGCTTTGGTGCCCCTTGCCTCAAAGAAAATATCTTGGCTGAAATGGTGATCAATGCAGTTCCCAGCATTGAAATGGTGCGCTTTGTGAATTCCGGTACGGAAGCTTGCATGTCGGTGTTACGTTTGATGCGAGCTTTCACGGGGCGAGAAAAAATCATCAAATTTGAAGGTTGCTACCACGGCCATGCTGATATGTTCCTGGTGCAGGCCGGATCTGGAGTGGCAACCCTCGGTTTACCTGATTCTCCTGGTGTGCCCAAAACCACCACCGCCGCCACATTGACTGCCCCTTATAATGACCTTGAAGCGGTCAAAAAATTATTCGCAGAAAATCCCGGTGAAATTGCCGGGGTGATCCTAGAGCCTGTGGTCGGTAATTCTGGGTTTGTGCTTCCCGATGCCGGTTTCCTCGAAGGATTGCGGGAAATTACCAAAGAACATGACGCCTTACTGGTTTTTGATGAGGTGATGACAGGCTTCCGAATTTCCTATGGTGGTGCCCAAGAAAAATTTGGCGTGACCCCAGATCTCACCACCCTGGGTAAAGTAATTGGTGGCGGGCTACCTGTGGGAGCCTATGGTGGCCGCAAAGACATTATGTCCATGGTGGCTCCGGCGGGGCCGATGTACCAGGCAGGCACCCTCTCAGGGAACCCCTTGGCGATGACAGCGGGCATTAAAACCCTTGAATTACTCCAACGTCCTGGTATGTACGGGCAATTGGAAACCATCACGAAAAAGTTAATTGATGGCTTGTTGAGCATTGCCCGGGAAGCGGGTCATGAAGTCACGGGTGGTAACATCAGTGGTATGTTCGGCATGTTTTTCACGGGAGAACCTGTCCGTAATTACGAAGATGCGAAGAAATCGGACTTACACAAGTTCAGCCGCTATCACCGTGGGATGTTGGAACAGGGAATTTATCTTGCCCCCTCTCAGTTTGAGGCTGGTTTTACCTCCCTTGCCCACACTGATGAAGATATTGAAAAAACCTTGGCCGCAGCTAAAGTGGTCTTGAATAATCTCTAAAGCCTAAATTTCGGTTCTATTTTTGAGATATAGTGTTCCCTCTTTCTGTCACGAAAGGGGGAATTTTTCTGGGAATCGCGGGGGGATGAATCCGCTACAATTGCTTAAAAATTCTGTTTTCGGGGGTTTATGAGCCAAGGGAAACCAAATCCATCGCCTGAGGGGACTGAGCTTGAGGGAAAGTCTCCCGAATCTGAATTAACAACGGCCTCGGAGCAGGCGGGATCTCAACCGATAAAAATTCCACCACCCCGTTCGGATTTGGCGGCACGGCACTTTTATCTGCGCAAAATTGATCCTGGTAGTCCTTGGCTCATTTCAACGGCGATCGCCGTGACGGCATTGGGTTTGTTTAGTCATTGGCCTTGGCTCGGACTATCAGGCACCCTCGTCACCCTCTTACTCTCGTTACGGATTATTTTGCCTTCCCTGAAAAATTGGCTAGGGACTTTTTTGACCCCCGAAGAACGGCGTACCCTCATTGGTGTGGTGGCCTTTTTGGTGGCGATCGCCAGTTTGTTGAGATTTCTCGGTTTCTATCGATTGGTAGGCCATTGGCTCAACCAGATTGTCTGGGATGAATTTGGCTCCTGGGCGGACTGGGTAGGGGCTTTGGGGCAAATTATGATCGCTGTGCTGGCCGTTTATGTCGCCTGGGAACAATACGTGATCTCCCGTGATTTGACCATCCAACAAAACCGCATTACCCAGCAGCAAACCATTGACACCTATTTCCAAGGGATTTCTGACCTCGCCCTGAACGAAGAAGGACTTTTGGAAGACTGGCCCCAAGAAAGGGCGATCGCCGAAGGGAGAACCGCCGCCATTTTGAGTAGTGTCGATGCTGGTGGGAAAGCAAAAATTCTGCGATTTCTTTCCCAATCCCGATTTTTGACCCCCCTGAAGCGGGATGGTCGTTTGGGGCGTGCGATCCTCGATGGCACGGGTAGCTATGCCGAAGACAGAGAATGGGGCGTCCGCGTGATCGATTTAGGGGTAATGCTGGCAGGGGCAAATCTCGCTAACATGGATCTGCGCTGGACAGAGCTCAGTGAAGCCAATTTAGTCCGGGCGAACTTACAAAACTGCGACCTAGTCCGGGCAAATCTTTCTCGCACCATTTTGGTGGATGCGAATCTGCGGCTGGCGGACGTGAAAGGCACAATTTTCTTTTATGGCCCCTTTGAAACGGCGAGTCCCCGCATTAAAGCAAAGTCACCCAACTACCGCACTGGCGAATATACGGGGGCCGTGGTGGAAAATGTTGACTTTACAAACGTAAAGCGCATGGGAGAAGAGCTACGTTACTATTGCTGTGCTTGGTGCGGTGAAAAAAGTCGGGCCACGGTTCCTGGGGGCTGCGAGGGAATTCCAAATAAGTTGGGCCGTTAAATTAGCCGTAAAAGTAACTGTCTAACTCGTTTCAGCTTTAACCCAGAGGGCTAAACCACCACCACGACCACGGGCCGCAATGACATCGGGGGAGACGTAAAAGTAACTGAAAAAGGCCTGTTTCCCAATGGTTGTTGCGTAGAAATCTTGCCTGGCCGTTTCACCGCCCCGGATTTGGCCTCGATAAAGCCTCAATCCCCCCAAGCTTACGGTGAGTTGGGTAAAGTCGAAGGCGAGTAACCGTTTTTGAGTCTGAAATTTCACCGGGCCAGTTAAGGATAAATGCAATGGCCCCAAGTGAACTTTGTTGGTAACGCTGCCCTGCTGCCAGGGCGTTGTTGAGTCTTGCTCTGTCTGGGCAGCATAGGCGATCGCCACCGTGACCCACTGGGGTAAATAGCGCCCCTGACCCAGCACTTTTCCCGCTTGTTTTTGGGCTTTTTTGGTGCCCGTAATAAAGGTGAGCTGCCAGGTACCTAAGAGAGACACAAAAGGATAAGTCCGCTTCTCCCATTTTGCTGTTTTTTCTAGGCCAAGCAACTGTGCCGTGAGGGCCTCTGGGGTGGGTCGCCGCTGCGAATTCAAAAGAACAGCACGGGTCAAAATGTCGGCTTGGACAGTCATAAAAAAAGAGGATTCATCCTTGGTATATGGTTTTCCGGTGAAAATTTATCCAGTGAAAATTTAGCTGTGGTAGTCACAACCATTGGCGCTAGATTTTCCAGGGCGGCGATCGCCATAAAAATTATTTTAAGAAATTGACTAAGGTCTGGAGTTTGTCCCAAGCTGCCCCGCTAGCCATTACCGTTTGAGCTTTTTGAACGCCTGCGAGATGATCCCCCCAGGGCACCACTTCCGCCACCTGGAGTGCCAACCCCGCATTCAAAGCCACCGCATCTCGTTGGGCCTGGGTTCCTTTCCCCTGGAGAATATTCGTTAAAATCTCCTGGTTTACAGGCACATCGCCGCCCTTCAACGCTTGCAAGGAAACAGGCGTTAAACCCAGAGCAACTGGATCTAAAACGCTAGTTGTGACTGCACCACCATTCACAAGGGCCAAATCCGTTTTATCCCCAAGGCCCGCTTCATCTAAGCCTTCCCGACCATGGAGCACCATCGCCTTAGGGGTTCCCAGTTGATTGAGCGCTTGGGCCATCCGTTCAATAAACTGCGAATCATAAACACCAATAATCTGGCCTGTGGGCTGGAGGGGATTGACCAACGGCCCCAACAGATTAAACACCGTACGAATCTTGAGTTCGCGACGGATCGGGGCCACATTTTTCATCGCCGGATGCCAGCCAGGGGCAAACAGGAACGTAATGCCCACCGCATCAAGGGCCCCATGGACTTTTTCCGTAGGAGCACCAAGGTTAACCCCCAGGGCTTCTAAGACATCCGCTGAGCCGACTTTGCTCGAAGCTGAGCGATTACCATGTTTGGCAACTTTCACCCCAGCGGCTGCCGTCACGAAGGCCACCGCCGTCGAAATATTAAAGGTAGAAGAACCATCTCCCCCGGTGCCGCAGGTATCAATCACCGGTTGCCCATGGCTTAACAGCTGTTGTTGCCGGGATTGGGCTTTGAGAACTTGGGCCATCCCCGTCAGCTCATCAGCCGAAACTCCCTTTGTTTGTAGCGCCGCAAGTATAGCTCCAGATAGGGCTGGAGAAATCGCCTCTTGTAGCCAACCTTCCATGAGTTGAGAGGCTTGGGTTTGGCTTAGGGATTCGCCATTGATGAGTTGTTGGAGGAGAGCAGACCAATTTGGAGTTGTCATAGATTCGAGGCAAACGTGCTAGAGAGGTTTTCCAAAAACTCTATCGGATTTCCTCCCTTTCCGAGAATCTTTTAGAATATCCTTTGGAAAAATTTTGTTAAATGTCAGGCGAGTTGAGGGTTATGAAGGTTTTAGCGCGCATTGTTGTTTTAGGTTTCGTCATTTTCGGGCTTTGTTGGGGGACACCGGCTTACGGGGCCAGTCCTGCGGCTACATCTCGGTCGGCGATCGACAGTGAAGATCTCGCCGGCAGCAATTTTGCGGGGCAAAACCTCCAAGGGGTTGAATTTTCCCAGGTGAATCTTACCAACGCAGATTTAAGCGGCAGTGATCTCCGGGGGGCTGTTTTTAACAGT
>Ga0213835_100818_pt1 | contig 24409 bp, 23 predicted proteins | sample SWPATP01_FD_160576 | JGI IMG/M metagenome (GOLD analysis project Ga0213835, IMG submission 160576) | Coastal seawater microbial communities from Marineland, Florida, United States - SWPA TP0 #1 | ecosystem: Environmental > Aquatic > Marine > Coastal | place: USA: Florida | collected 2016-08-05 | reverse complement strand
TTTCTACCGCTGGCGCGACAGCGGCCTGCTCGCCGAGATCAACCGGGTGCTGGTGGCGCAGGCGCGCCAGGCGGCGGGACGGGATGCGCAGCCGACGGCCGGCGTGATCGACAGTGAGACGTGTGAAGGCCTCTGAAAACACGTCGCTTTCCGGCTTCGACGCGGGCAAGCGGATCAAGGGGCGGAAGCGTCATATCATCACCGACCCCTGTGGCAACCTGCTCGCCTGCACGGTCCATAGTGCCGGAACTCAGGATCGCGACGGCGCGCCGGGGGTCTTTGCCAGGCTGCACCGCGAGGCCCCGAACCTGCGCCAAATCTTCGCGGACGGCGGCCATGCCGGGCCGAAACTGCGCGACGCGCTTGTCAGCCTCGGGCGCTGGACGCTGCAGATCGTGAAGCGCTCCGACACCGCCAGGGGTTTTGAGGTGCTGCCCCGCAGATGGGTCGTCGAGCGGACCTTCGCATGGCCTGGCCGCTGCCGCCGTCTCGCAAGGGATTGGGAAAGAACCATCGACAGCGCCGAGGCATGGCTGCTCGTCGCCCACATCCGCCGCCTCACCCGCCCAATTGCAAGAGCCTGAAATCGTTCGGACCATTCTGAATCGGACTCTGAGGTCGGTCGGACCCGGATCGGCGCCGTGGTCGGGGCATGTTCCGGCCGCGGGCGGTCTTGCGCCGGGCGGTGCAGGCGCTAGGCTGCGCGCGGTCTGCATCCGGAGGCCGCACGGAGCCCGCCATGTCCACCCTGAGCTTTGCGCCCGCCGAGGCGTCGTCGGTGCCGCTGCATGTCCTGCCCGCGGATGCGCTGGAGGACTGGCTGCGCGACCGGCCGGAGGGCGAGCGGGCCTGGATCGCGGCGCAGGGCTTCCGCGCCCGGCTGGGCGAGGCGCTGGCGCTGCCCGGGCCCGGGGGGCAGATCGCCGGGGCGGTGGCGGGGCTGGGCGATGCGCAGGCGCGGGCGCGGACGCGGTTCGGTCTTGCCCGGGCGGCGCGGTCGCTGCCGGGCGGCTGCTATCGGCTCGAGGGCACGCTGGATGCCGAGACGCTGGAGGAGGCGGCGCTGGGCTGGCTGCTGGCCGGGTACCGGTATGAGCGCTACCGTGCGGCGCCGGCCGCGGCGCCGGCGCGTCTGATGGCTCCGGCCGGGCTGGATGCCGCGCGGCTGGAGGCGATCGCGGCGGCCGAGGCGCTGACCCGCGACCTCATCAACACCCCTGCCTGCGACATGGGCCCCGACGAGCTGCAGGCCGAGGCCGAGGCGCTGGCGCAGGCCTTTGGCGCCACCGTCACCGCCACCGTCGGCGATGCGCTCCTGCGTGAGAACCTGCCGCTGATCCATGCGGTGGGGCGGGCCTCGCCGCGGTTGCCGCGGCTGATCGACCTGCGCTGGGGCGAGGCGGGGCCGCGGCTGACGCTGGTGGGCAAGGGGGTGGTCTTCGACACCGGCGGGCTGAACCTGAAGCCCGGCAGCTCGATGGCCCTGATGAAGAAGGACATGGGCGGGGCGGCCACCGCCATGGGGCTGGCGCGGATGATCATGGCCGCCGGCTGGCCGGTGCGGCTGCGCCTGCTGCTGCCGGTGGCGGAGAATGCGGTGGCCGGCGCGGCGTTCCGGCCCGGCGACATCCTGACCAGCCGCAAGGGGCTGACGGTGGAGGTCAACAACACCGACGCCGAGGGCCGGCTGATCCTGGCCGATGCGCTGACGCTGGCGGCGGAGGAGGCGCCGGAGCTGACCGTCAGCTTCGCCACGCTGACCGGGGCGGCGCGGGTGGCGCTGGGCCCCGACCTGCCGGCGTTCTTCACCGATGACGAGCGGCTGGCCGAGGCGACGGTGGCCGCGGGGATGCGGGTGCGCGATCCGCTGTGGCGGCTGCCGTTCTGGCCGGGATACGAGGCGATGATCGAGCCCGGCATCGCCGATCTGGACAACGCGCCGTCGGGCGGCATGGCCGGGGCGATCACCGCGGCGCTGTTCCTGCGGCGCTTTGCCGGGGCGGCGCGGGCCTATGCGCATCTGGACATCTATGCATGGTCGGCGAGTGACGCGCCGGCGGTGCCCAAGGGCGGGCAGGGCCAGGGCGCGCGCGCCCTGTTCGCGGCCCTGCCGGGGGTGCTGGGGTTGGGCGCGGCGTGACCGGGCCTGCGGACAGCGTCGGGGATCGGCGGCTGACGCCCTGGAACGGGCGCGTGGCGCATGTGTCGCTGCGCGGTCGGGTGGCTGCGGAGCGGTTCGTCGAGGGCGAGCCGGCGGCGGTGGCGGTGCCGCTGGCCGATCTCTGCGCGACGGCCGGGGGGGCGCGCGACCGGCAGCTCCTGATGGGGGCGGCCTTCGGGGTGCTGGAGCGGCGGGGCGGCTGGGCCTTCGGCATGGCCGGCGACGACGGCCTTGTCGGGTGGATCGCCGAGGCGGCGCTGGGTCCGCCGGTCCGGCCGAGCCACCGGGTGGCGGCACCGGCCACGCATCTCTACCCCGCGCCCGATCTGAAGACGCGGGAGGTCGCGCGGCTCAGCCTGGGGGCGCGGCTGGAGGTGACGGGGGTGGACGGCGCCTTTGCCCGCTGTGCCGCGGGCTGGGTGCCGGCGGTGCATCTGCGCCCCGTGGACGCGCCCGAGGCGGACCCGGTGACGGTGGCCGAGAGCCTCGTCGGCACGCCCTATCTGTGGGGCGGCAACAGCCGCGACGGCATCGACTGTTCGGGGCTGGTGCAGGCGGCGCTGCGGGCCTGCGGGCGGCCCTGCCCGGCCGACAGCGACCTGCAGCGCGCGGCCCTGGGCCGGCCCCTGCGCGCGGACGAGGCGCCGCGGCGCGGCGACCTCGCCTTCTGGAGCGGCCATGTCGGCTGGATGGCCGATGCCACGACGCTGCTGCACGCCAATGCGCATCACATGGCCGTGGCGGCCGAGCCGCTGGCCGGGGCCGCCGCCCGCATCGCGGCCGCGGGGGTGACGGGCTTCGCCCTGCACCGGCTGTGACGCGGGGCGCGGGGGCCTCTCCCCTGGCCCGCGGCGCCGGCGGGGCCGTCGGTCTTCCCCCCCGGCGCTCGCCGCGCGGGGATGACGGGGCGGGGGAAAGCGGGGGGCGGCGCATTTCTGGCCTGCCACGGGGCGGGGCGTTGGGCTAGGCTCGGGGCCGAGACCGACCAGCCTGCGGGTGCGTTTCCCTTGCAGATCTACCTCCCCATCGCCGAAGTGACGGCCAATGTCTTCGTCCTGCTGGGTATCGGCGGCGTGGCCGGGCTGTTGTCGGGGATGTTCGGCGTCGGCGGGGGGTTCCTGATCACGCCGCTCCTGCTGTTCATCGGCATCCCGCCGGCGGTGGCGGTGGCGACGGGGGTGAACCAGGTGGTGGCCTCGTCGGTCTCGGGCGTGCTGGCGCATCTGAAGCGGCGCAACGTCGATCTGGTGATGGGCAACGTGATGCTGGCGGGCGGCGTGCTGGGCGCGGTCCTGGGCATCTGGCTGTTTTCCGTGCTGCGGCGGATGGGGCAGACGGAGCTGTTGGTGCAGTTCTCCTATGTCGGGCTTCTGGGCACGATCGGGACGATGATGCTGCTCGAATCGGTGCGCGCGCTGCGCCGCAGCCGCGATCCGAAGGCGCGGCCGCGGCGGTTGCACCAGCACAACTGGGTGCACAAGCTGCCGTTCAAGATGAAGTTCCGGACCTCGGGCCTCTATATCAGCGTGGTGCCGCCCTTGATGGTGGGGGCGGTGGCCGGGGTGCTGGCGGCGATCATGGGGGTGGGCGGCGGGTTCCTGATGGTGCCGGCGATGATCTACGTTCTGGGGATGCCGACCAAGGTGGTGGTGGGGACCTCGCTCTATCAGGTGATCTTCGTGGCGGCGCTGACCACGGTGCTGCATGCCGCCACCACCGGGGCGGTCGACATCCTGCTGGCGCTGGTGCTGATCCTCGGGGGCGTGATCGGGGCGCAGCTGGGCACGCGGCTGGGGGTGCGGCTGAACCCCGAGCAGATGCGTATCCTGCTGGCGCTGCTGGTGCTGGCGGTGGCGGGGCGGATCCTGCTGGATCTGGTGCTGACGCCGGACGAGCTTTACTCCATCGTCGTGACGGGGCGGTTGTGAGGGGGGGGCTGCGCCTCTGGCTCGTGGCCGCCGCGGTGGCTCTGGCGGGGGTGGCGGGGGCGGCCCGGGCGCAGGAGGCCCCGCCCGCAGCGCCCACCGAGCAGGTGCTGGCGGGGCTCAGCACCACGACCGTCGCCCTGACCGCCTCGTTCGAGGGCTCGGAGATCCTGGTCTTCGGGGCGGTCTATCGGACCGTGCCGGTGGCGGAGGACGCCGCGCCGCTGGCGGTCATCGTGACCGTGCAGGGCCCGCCGCAGCGGCTGTCGGTCTGGCGCAAGGGCCGGCGCGGCGGCGTGTGGATGAACGTCGAGGAGGTGCGGGTGGCGCGCGCCCCGAGCTTTTACGCCGTGGCCACCAGCGCGCCCCTGACCGAGGCGCTGAGCGCGACCGAGGACCTGCGGCATCAGGTCTCGATCCCGCGGGCGATCCGCGCCTTTGGCGCCTTTGCCACGGTGGCGGATGCGCCGGCCTTCACCGAGGCGCTGATCCGGCTGCGCACCGGGCAGGGGCTCTATCAGCTCAACGAGGGGGCGGTGGAGCTGACCCGCGAGACGCTGTTCCGCACCACCGTCGCGCTGCCCGCCAACCTGACCGAGGGGATGTATGCGGCGCGGGTGTTCCTGACCCGCGAGGGGCAGGTTCTGGACGTCTACGAGACGGTGATCGACGTGCGCAAGGCCGGTATCGAGCGCTGGCTGTCGGTGCTGGCGCGGGAGCAGCCGGTGGCCTATGGGCTGCTGGCCGTGCTGCTGGCGGTGGTGGCGGGCTGGGGGGCGTCGACGGCGTTCCGGCTCTTGAGGAGCTGAGTCAGCCGCGGCCGATGAAGGGCATGGCGGTGGCCATGACGGTGAGGAACTGCACATTCGCCTCGGCCGGCATGCGCGCCATGGTGAGGACCGCCTCGACCACCGGGTCGAGGTCCATCATCGGTTCGGGGCGGCGGGTACCGTCGGGTTGCAGCGCGCCCTGGCCGAGGCCGGCGGCGAGTTCGGTGCGGGCGTTGCCGATGTCGATCTGACCGCAGGCGATGCCGAAGGCGCGGCCGTCGAGCGAGAGCGATTTCGTCAGCCCGGTGATGGCGTGCTTGGTGGCGGTGTAGGCGACCGAGCCCGGGCGCGGGGCGTGGGCCGAGATCGAGCCGTTGTTGACGATGCGGCCGCCCTGGGGGTCCTGCGCGCGCATGTGGCGAAAGGCGGCGCGGGCGGCGAGGAACATGCCGGTGAGGTTGACGTCCACCGCGCGCTGCCAGTCGGCCAGGGGGACCTCGTCGATGGGGGCGCCGGGGGGGAAGAGGCCGGCGTTGTTGAAGAGCACGTCGATGCGGCCGAAGCGGTCGGCGGCGGCGGCGAAGGCCGCGTCGACCTCGGCCTCGCGGGTGACGTCGCAGGGCAGGACCAGCGCCTGCGGGTGGCCCTCGGCGGCCTCGGCCAGCGCCTCGGGCCGGCGGGCGAGGAGGGCGACGCCCCAGCCCTCGGCGAGGAAGCGACGGGCGACGGCCCGGCCGATGCCGGCCGAGGCGCCGGTGACGACGAGGCAGCCCGGACCCGTGGCGCCCATCTCAGAACGCCTTGAAGGTCATGGTGGTGAGGGTGCGGCTGATGCCGGGGACGTCGAACAGCCGGTCGGAGAGGTAGCGGCCGACATCCTCGCCCTCGGGGATGTAGACCTTTGCGATCAGGTCGTATTCGCCCGAGGTGGAGTAGAGCTCGGACACCACCTCGCGGTCATAGATGGCGTCGGCCACCTCGTAGGTCCGGCCGGGGGCGCAGCGGAACTGGACGAAGACGCATCGCATGGACGGGCTCCCTGTAGCGCGGCGGGGGCGGCCGCGACGCCGAGCCTAGCCAAGGGGGCGGGGGGATGCCATGGGGATTCGGCACAGGTCTGCGGGCGGTTCCGGCTCTGGCGTCGCAAGGGGGGCTTTCCGCCCCCCGTCCCCTCCGGGGACTCCCCCCGGAGGATATTTGGAGAAAGATGAAGGGGGGGCGGGGTCAGACGCGGAGGCGCATGAGCAGGTCGCGGTTGCGGCAGAAGGCCGGGGGCTCCGGGGGGTCGGGGTGGGTGTCGAGCCAGGCCTCGCAGGTCTCGGCGTCGCAGGTGGTGCAGCCGAGCACCGCGCCGCGCAGTTCCTCGCCGGTCAGGCGACCCTGGACCAGCCCCTCGCCGACATCGGCCTGCACGGTTTCGGCCATCCGGCGCATCAGCGCGGAGTGTCGGCTCAGTCTCTGCATCATGCTCATGGCGCACCCCTTCGGTTCGGGCCGGATGCGGGCATCCTGACACCCCGGGCGCGGGGCGGGGAATGATGCAGATCAAGCGTGGCGAGGGATCTGCGGGAGGTCAGATCGCGGCGCCGCGCTGCAACCGCTGGAGGGTGTCCCGGACGACCTCCAGACGCTGGGCGTTGGGCGGGTGGGTGGCGAGAAAGGCGTTTCCGGGGTCGGGGATACGCTCGAAGAAGGCGGCGCCGCGGAGGGGGTCGAACCCCGCCTGCCAGGCCAGCAGGGTGCCGTAGCGGTCGGCCTCCAGCTCGAAGGCGGGGGCGAAGCGGCGGGCGACGATCTCGCCGCCGATGCCGGCGATCTGCTGCACGGTGGCATCGTCCGCCCCGGTCAGCGCCGCGAGCGCGCCGGCGATCAGCGCCCCGGTGCGCGCCTGTTCGGCCCGGCGCGGGATGTGGCCGGCGATGTGGTGTCCGGCCTCATGGCCGAGGATGAAGGCGAGTTCGTCGGCGTTGCGGGCCTCGGCGATCAGCGAGGCGGTGAAGCCGATGACCGGCCGGCCCGAGCGGTCGAGCGTCTGGAAGGCGTTGGGCGGCAGGCCCGGCCGGGTGTCGACCACGATCAGGAAGTCGCAGTTGCGCGTGGGGGCGCGGGCGCGGCACTCGGAGACGACCACCGGCTCCATCCGCTCGAGCACGCGGGCGAAGGTGTTGACCGCGGTGCGGGCGTCGGGCGGCGGCGGCACGGCTGCGACCGGGGGAGGGGGTGGCGGCCCGGGCAGCGGCGCCACCGGCACGCAGGCGGCGAGCAGCAGCGCCAGCCCGAGGCCGAGCATTCGCGTGAGGGGGCGGGCGGGGGGGCGCATGGGCGGCGCAGACTCCGGACTTGGTGTCGGGGGACGATAGCAGGGCGCGCGGCCGCGTGCAGCCCGGGCTCACGCGCCTGTGTGGACCGGACCCGGGCGGGCGAGGGGTCGGCCCCGCGGTCGCGGCTTGCGTGCGGGGCCGGTCGGGGCGATCCTCGGCGGGGGCGACGCCGGTCGAGGGGTGCGGCGGCAATGGGGGTCGGAGCGATGTCGATGACCCGGTATCTGCGCGCGGCCGAGACGCAGCGTCGGGCGGTGACGCCGGGCACGACGGCCGACCTCCACGAGCTGGCGCGGCTGGGGACGCTTGCGGCCAGCAGCCACAACACCCAGCCCTGGCGGGTGCGGCTGGGCGACGAGGCGATCCGCCTGCGGCCCGATCCCTCGCGGCGCTGTCCGGTGGTGGACCCCGACGACGCGCATCTGTGGCGCAGCCTCGGCTGTGCGGCCGAGAACATCGTGCAGGGGGCGCAGGGACAGGCGCGCGAGGCCAGTGTCGCGGTGGATGCGGGCGGGGTGGAGGTCCGGCTGCGGCCGGTGCCGCCGCGCCCGCCCGACGCGCTGTTTCACGCCATCCCGCTCAGGCAGTGCTGCAAGCGGGCCTATGACGCCACGCCGCTGACGGCGGCGGAGCTGCGGGCGCTGGAGGCCTCGGGGCGGGTCGGGGGGGCGCGGGCGGTGCTGCTGACCGCACCCGGCCCGCGGGCCGCGCTGGCCGATCTGGTGGCCGAGGGCGACCGGGTGCAGATGGCCGACCCCGCCTTTCGCGCCGAGCTGATCGGCTGGATGCGGTTTTCCGATGCCGATGCGATCGGGCGGGGCGACGGGCTGGCCGGGCGGGTGCTGGGGATGCCGGCGCTGCCCGAGGCGCTGGGGCGGCGGCTGGCGGGCTGGTTCCTGTCGGGGCGGGCGCAGGCGCGGGCCGACCGGCGGGCGCTGGCCTCGTCACCCGTGGTGGCGGTGATCGTGGCGCGCGGGGCGGGACCTCGACCCTGGGTCGCGGCCGGGCGCGCGGCCCAGCGGGTGCAGTTGCAGGCGACCGCGCTGGGGCTGGCCTCGGCCTATCTGAACCCGCCGGTGGAGGTGCCGCGGTTGCGGGCGCGGCTCGATGCGATGCTGGGCCTCGCGGGCGGGGAAGCGGCGCAGCTGATCCTGCGGATCGGGCGGGGGCCGCGGGTGCCCTTCAGCCTGCGCCGCCCGCTGGCCGAGGTGCTGGAGCGCTGAGGGCGGTTGCCGCGGGCGGCCGTCGCGTTACCTCGCGGGACATGACACAGGAGACGATGACCGAGAGCGCAGGGGACGGGCTGTGCGTCCTCTACAACGGCGACTGCCCGATCTGTTCGCGCGAGATCGCCGCCTATCGCGGCGAGGCCGAGCGGCGGGGGTTGCCGGTGCGGTTCGAGGATCTGAACCGGGCCGATCTGGGCGCCTGGGGGCTCGACCGCGAGGCGGCGCGGGCGCGGCTGCATGTGCGGCGGGGTGGCGAGGTGCTGGCGGGACTGCCGGCCTTCGTCGCGCTGTGGGAGCGGATGCCGCGGCTGCGCTGGCTCGCGCGGCTGGTCGGCCTGCCGGGGGTGCGGGGGGTGGCCGGGGCGGTCTACGACCGGGCTCTGGCGCCGGGGCTCGCGGCGCTGGACCGTCGGCGGCGGGCCCGACGCGAGCCGCTTTCGCGTCGGGACGCACCGCGCTAGGATGGCCCCATGTTTACCATCGAGCATGATTTCGACGCCACCGTGATCACCCTGATGGACGAGGGCGGCCCCCCGTTGCAGGAGGATGTGACCATCCACGCCTTTGAGGATTGCGTCACGGTGGAGCAGTACGACCCGCGCGAGGACCGGGTCCAGCGCATCACCCTGTCGCTGGCGCAGGTGCGCGACCTCGGCGCGGCGCTGAACCTGCCCGAAGGGATGTACCGGCTGCGGCGGACGCCCGGAAGCTGAGGGCCGCCGGGCGCTGGCGGCAGCGTCGGAAGGGGGGCTGTCTGCCCCCCAACGCCCCTGCGGGGCTTTTCCCCCCGAGGATATTTGAGGAAAGATGAAGGAGTGCGGGTCGGCCTGTCGGCAGCGGGCCGGGCGATGGGCGCCTCCGACTCGGGGGCGTGACCGGGGACGCGGGCGGCTCAGCCCCGGCCGTAGATCCGGGCGAGGCGGTCGACGGCGGCTTCGGGGGTGACGTCCTCGGCCTCGCCGGTGCGGCGGCAGGCGAGCTCGACCTTGCCGGTCTGGAGGCCGCGCGGCCCCACGGTGATCCGCCACGGCAGGCCGATCAGGTCCATGGTGGCGAACTTCGCCCCCGCACGCTCGTCGCGGTCGTCGTAGAGCGGGTCGAGGCCGCGGGCCTGGAGCGCCCGCAGGATGCCCTCGCAGGCGCTGTCGGCGGCGCCGTCGCCTTGCTTGACGTTGACGATGCCGGCGTGGAACGGGGTGACCCCCTCGGGCCAGACGATGCCGCGCTCGTCGTGGCTGGCCTCGATGATGGCGCCGACGAGGCGCGAGACGCCGATGCCGTGCGAGCCCATGTGCACCGGCACGCGGCTGCCGTCGGGGGTGGTGACGGTGGCGCCCATCGGCTCGGAATACTTGGTGCCGAAATAGAAGATCTGCCCGACCTCGATGCCGCGGCCGTGCCAGCGCCGCTCTTCGGGGAGCCGGGCGAAGACCTCCGGGTCGTGGGTCTCGTCGGTGCGGGCGTAGAGCGAGGTGAACTCGTCGCACACCGCCTGCACCGCCGCGGGGTCGTCATGGTCGATGTCGCGGGCGCCGAGGCGCAGCTCGGTCACGGCGCTGTCGTAGAACACCTCGGACTCGCCGGTCGAGGCGAGGACGAGGAACTCGTGCGTGTCGTCGCCGCCGATGGGCCCCGAGTCCGCCCGCATGGGGATCGCGGTCAGGCCCATCCGCTCGTAGGTGCGCAGATAGCTGACCATGTGGCGGTTGTAGGCGTGCAGCGCGGCCTGTTTGTCGAGGTCGAAGGTGTAGCCGTCCTTCATCAGGAACTCGCGGCCGCGCATGACGCCGAAACGGGGGCGGATCTCGTCGCGGAATTTCCACTGGATGTGGTAAAGGGTCAGCGGCAGGTCGCGATAGCTGCCGACATGGGTGCGGAAGATGTCGGTGATCATCTCCTCGTTGGTGGGCCCATAGAGGAGGTCGCGCTCGTGGCGGTCGCGGATGCGCAGCATCTCGGCGCCATAGGCGTCGTAGCGGCCGGATTCGCGCCACAGGTCGGCCGGTTGCAGCGTGGGCATCAGGAGGGGGATGTGGCCGACCCGCTGCTGTTCCTCGTGCACGATGGCCTCGATCCGGCGCAGCACGCGGTATCCCAGCGGAAGCCATGAATAGATGCCGGCGGCCTGCTGGCGGATCATGCCGGCGCGCAGCATCAGCCGGTGCGAGGCGATCTGCGCCTCGGCCGGGGTTTCCTTGAGCACGGGCAGGAAGTAGCGGGACAGGCGCATGGGAGGTCCTCTCGCGGCACGGCCCCTCCGTCTAAGGCAACAGGGGAGGTGCGGGCAAGGGGGCAGGCTTGGCAGGGGGGCGCGGCGCGGGCAAGCTGGCCGCACAGGCGATAGGGAGCAGGCATGCCGGACTCGATCACCATCCCCTTCGGCCCCGAGCTGCTGGCCACCCTGCTGGCGCTGCTTGCATTGATCGCCCTGTCCCTCTGGTCGGGCCTGCTGCCCAGCCTCCTCGGCGACCGCTTCGGGCAAGGCTGGGGCAGGCTGCCAGCGACGGCCAGGGCAGTGCTGGGCACCCTGGGGGCGCTCTGGGGCGCGCTGCTCCTCGTTTCGGTGGCGGCCGGCATCGCCGGGGCGCTGGCGCTTGTGGCCAATCCCGGCGCCGGCGGGCTTGGGCTGGGCGCACTGCTGGTGGCACTGCTGGGCGCGCCCTTCCTGATCTGGGGCACGGCGATCCGCCAGACCACGCTGGACTATCAGCGCGAGGGGCACATCACCGACCGCATCGCCAAGGCGGTGGAGCAGTTGGGCGCCGAGAAGACGGTCAAGGTGCCGGTCAAAAAGGGCAAGACCGCCGAGCGGAGCGAACCCAACATCGAGGTCCGACTCGGCGCCATCCTGTCGCTCGAGCGCATCGCGCAGGACTCCACCCGCCTCGACAATGGCCGCGACCATGTCCGGGTCATGGAAATCCTCTGCGCCTACATCCGCGAGAACTCCAACGCCCGGGCCCCGCGGGATTTTCCGCTGCCGGATTGGGAACCGTTGAAGGAGGATGCGACGGTCGAGGAGAGAAACGCGCATCTTGCGTGGCGAGGGGCGCGGTTCGGAGGCTGGGTCGATGATGTTGGCGTTATTCAACCCAGCATTCGCGACTGGGCGGAGACACTCCCGGAGCCGCGCGCCGACGTCCAGCTTGCGCTCGACGTGATCGGTCGGCGCAGCGCCGATCAGCGCGCGGTCGAGGCCGCGTGGCCCGACCCGCCCGGCGCCGGTGCCGAGTGGGTGTTCGACCGAGCATTCCCACGCCTTCCCGAAGAGCCGGGCGAGGATCCGTTGCCCAGGGACGACCTCGCCGCGTTCAGGACGGGGCTGGGGGTGTGGAAGCGGGCGCTTCGTGCCTATCACGGCTACCGCCTCGACCTGCGCGGCGCCAATCTCCAGCGGGCGGACATGTCCGGCCGCTGCTTCGCCGGCGCCCTGCTGCAAGGGGCGCGGATGGAGGGGGCGGGCCTCCGCAGGGCGCGGATGGAGGGGGCGGACCTCCGCAGGGCGCGGATGGAGGGGGCGAACCTCGAAGGGGCGCGGATGGAGGCGGCGGACCTCCGCAGGGCGCGGATGGAGGGGGCGGGCCTCCGCAGGGCGCGGATGGAGGCGGCGGACCTCGAAGGGGCGCGGATGGAGGGGGCGGACCTCCGCAGGGCGCGGATGGACGTCGACACATCCCTGACGGCGGCTACTCTTCGAGGTGCCGCCGTCAGGGATGTGTCGCTGCCCGAGGGACTGCTGTCAACGGAGCAGATCGCCACGATGTTCGGCGATGGCAGCGTGACCCTGCCGGGGATCGCGCCGGGCGGGGAGGGGTGGCCGGCGCATTGGCCGACGCGTGAGCTCGGCATGCACGAGTTCTACTACGAGTGGCGCAAGTGGCAGGCCGATCCGGAGGGGTATCGGCCGCCGGACTGAGGGGGGATTGCATCGCACCGGGGCGGGGTGGGATAGGGAGGGGGCGCCCCGGGGGGGGCGAGGGGGTGTGGCATGGCGCTGCCCACGGGCATGCAGCTGAAATACTGGGGTGTCGCCGGGGCCGTGGTCCTGGGGGGGCTGTGGCTCCTGGGCGACGCCATCCTGCCGTTCCTCGTCGGCGCCGCGGTGGCCTATTTCCTCAACCCGGTGGCCGAGCGGCTGGTGCGGCTGGGGATGGGGCGGGTGCTGGCGACGCTCCTGATCTCGGCCGCGATGACGGGGGCGGTGGTGGCGGTGGGGTTCCTCGTCATCCCCAGGGTGGTGGCGCAGGCGGTGGCGCTGTTCGAGGCCGCTCCCGACGGGCTGCAACAGGTCCACCGCTTCCTGGAGGCGCGGTTTCCCGACTCGCTCGATGCCGAGAGCGAGCTGAGCCGGGCGCTGGCGGCGGTGGGCGAGACCATCCGCTCGCGGGGCATGGAGCTGCTGGAGGGGGTGGTGGGCACCGCCCGGGGCGTGGCCGGCTTCGTCGTCTTCGTGGTGGTGGCGCCGGTGGTGTCGTTCTATCTGCTGATCGACTGGCCGCGGATGGTGGCGCGGGTCGACGAGCTGTTGCCGCGGGACCATGCGCCGGTGATCCGGCAGGTTGCCGCCGACATCGACCGGGCGGTGGCGGGCTTCGTGCGCGGACAGTTGACGGTGTGCATGATCCTGGCGGTCTATTATGCCGGGGCGCTGATGCTGGTGGGGCTGGAGTTCGGGCTGGTGGTGGGGGTGGTGACGGGAATGATCTCGTTCATCCCCTGGATCGGGGCGATCATCGGGGGCGCGCTGTCGATCGGGCTCGCGCTCTATCAGTTCTGGGGGGCGCCGGGGATGATCGGCGCGGTCGTGGCGATCTTTGCGCTGGGGCAGTTCCTGGAGGGCAACGTGCTGGTGCCGCGGATGGTCGGGCGGTCGGTGGGGCTGCATCCGGTGTGGCTGCTGTTTGCGCTGTCGGCCTTCGGCACGCTGTTCGGCTTTGCCGGGCTTCTGGTGGCGGTGCCGGTGGCGGCGGCGCTGGGGGTGGTGGTGCGGTTCCTCGGCGAACAGTACCGCGAGAGCGCGCTCTATCGGGGGCGCGAGGGGGAGGGGCGGGAATGACCCGGCAGATGGGCCTGCCCCTGGCCGCGGCGCCGTCGCATGCGCGCGCGGATTTCCGCGTCTCGGGGGCGAATGCGCTGGCGCTTCGGGCGGTGGAGGGCTGGGCGGGCTGGCCGCAGGGCAAGCTGGCGCTGGTCGGGCCGGAGGGGAGCGGCAAGACGCATCTGGCGCAGATCTGGGCGGCCGAGGCGGATGCGGAGGTGATCCCGGGCGCCGGGCTGACGGGGGCCGACCTGCCGGCGCTGGCGGCGCGGGGGCGGGTGGCGGTGGAGGATGCCGCCGGGGTGGCCGGCGACGGGGCGGCGGAGCGGGCGCTCCTGCATCTGCACAACATGGTGCTGGCCGAGGGCGGGCGGCTGTTGCTGACGGCGGAGACGCCGCCGGCGCGCTGGCCTGTCGCCCTCCCCGATCTGGCGAGCCGGCTGGCGGCGACGGCGACGGCGATGCTGCATCCGCCCGACGACGCGCTGCTGGCGGCGGTGCTGGCCAAGCAGTTCGCCGACCGGCAGGTGACGGTGCCGCCGGGGCTGATCGAATGGCTGGTGCGGCGGATGGAGCGGTCGCTGGGCGCTGCCCGGGACCTTGTGGAGCGGATCGATGCGAAGGCGCTGACCGAGCGGCGGGCGATCACGCAGAAGCTGGCGGCCGAGGTGCTGGACAGCCCCCCGCCCGACAGGCGATGATCGCGCCATGAGCGATGCGTCGACCCAGCCGCCCCCCTCCGTCGGTTCCGATCCGACCCCCGGCACCGACCCGGTGCCGGCTGAGCCCCCCCGTGCGGACATGGACGGCGGCGAGGTCCGGCGCGATGCGGCCGGGATCGGCGCGCCGAACCCGGCGGATTTCCTGACCGCGGGCCTGCCCGAGCCGACCACCCTGCCCGACTTCGACCCGGCGGGGCCGCGCCGCTTCTTCAACCGCGAGACCTCGTGGCTCGCGTTCAACTGGCGCGTGCTGGAGGAGGCGCGCAACCCGCGCGTGCCGCTGCTGGAGCGGCTGCGGTTCCTGTCGATCTCGGCCACCAACCTCGACGAGTTCTATACCGTCCGTGTCGCCGGCCTGCGCGAGCTGCGGCGGGCGGGCAACACCACCCCCGGCGCCGACGGCCTGAGCCCGGCCGAGCAGCTGGTGCTGATCGACGACGACGCGCGCCGGCTGATGGCCGAGCAGCAGGCGGTGTGGACGGCGCTGCGCACCGAAATGGCCGCCGCCGGCATCCACCTGATGACCCGCGACGACATGCCCGACGGCGACCGGGCGCATCTGCGCGAGCATTTCCTGAGCATGGTGTTTCCGGTGCTCTCGCCGCTGGCCATCGACCCGGCGCACCCGTTTCCGTTCATCCCCAACACCGGCTTCTGCCTCGCGCTCCAGCTCGAGGAGGTGGCGACGGGCCGGCCGCTGGATGCGCTGCTGCCGGTGCCGCAGCAGGTGGAGCGCTTCATCTCGCTGCCGACCGAGGGGCGCGAGGCGCGGTTCCTGCCGCTGGAGGAGCTGCTGCTCGCTCATCTGGACGCGCTGTTTCCCGGCTATGCCATGCGCGGGCACTGCGCCTTTCGGGTGCTGCGCGACAGCGATCTGGAGGTCGAGGAAGAGGCCGAGGACCTCGTGCGCGAGTTCGAGGTCGCGCTGAAGCGCCGGCGCCGCGGCGAGGTGGTGCGGCTGAAGATCTCGGCCGATGCGCCCGACGCCCTGCGCGCGCTGGTGATGGAGGAGCTGGGCGTCGCCCCCGACGAGGTCATCGACATCGACGGTCTGATCGGGATGGCCGACCTCAAGGAGCTGGTGCTGGACAGCCGTCGCGACCTTCTGTGGCCGTCCTTCACCCCGCGGGTGCCCGAGCGGGTGCAGGATTTCGACGGCGACATGTTCGCCGCGATCCGGCAGAAGGACATGCTGCTCCACCACCCCTACGAGACCTTCGACATGGTGGTGCGGTTCCTCGATCAGGCCGCGCGCGACCCCGACGTGCTGGCGATCAAGCAGACGCTGTATCGCACCAGCCGCGACAGCCCCATCGTGGCCGCCCTGTGCGAGGCCGCCGAGAACGGCAAGTCGGTGACCGCGCTGGTGGAGCTGAAGGCCCGCTTCGACGAGGCCGCCAACATCCGCCAGTCGCGCCGGCTGGAGCGTGCGGGCGCCCATGTCGTCTATGGCTTCCTGAACTACAAGACCCATGCCAAGATCTCGGCCGTGGTCCGGCGCGAGGGCGGCAGGCTCGTCACCTATACCCATTTCGGGACCGGCAACTATCACCCCATCACCGCGCGCATCTATACCGACCTGAGCCTCTTCACCTGCGACGCGGCGCTGGGGCGGGATGCCACGCGGGTGTTCAACTATCTGTCCGGCTATGCCCGGCCCGAGGTGCTGGAGAACCTCGCCATCGCGCCGCTGTCGCTGAAATCGCGGCTGCTGGAGATGATCGAGGCCGAGGCGGCGCATGCCCGCGCCGGCCGGCCCGCGCGCATCTGGGCCAAGATGAACGCGCTGATCGAGCCCGAGGTGATCGACGCGCTCTATGCCGCCTCGGGCGACGGCGTGCAGATCGACCTCGTGATCCGGGGCATCTGCGGGCTGCGCCCCGGGGTGAAGGGGCTGAGCGAGACGATCCGGGTCAAGTCCATCGTCGGGCGCTTCCTGGAGCACTCGCGGATCGTGTGCTTCGGCGACGGGCATGGCCTGCCGTCCGAGGGGGCGCGGGTGTTCCTGTCCTCGGCCGACTGGATGGACCGCAACCTGTCGCGCCGGGTCGAGACGCTGGTGGAATGCCTGAACCCCACGGTGAAGGCGCAGATCGTCAGCCAGGTCATGGCCGCGAACCTCGCGGATGTGGCGCAGAGCTGGCTGCTCGGTCCCGCCGGCGACTATGCCCGCGCCCTGCCCGGCGGCGAGGCGGAGCCCTTCAATTGTCATCGTTTCTTCATGGAGAACCCGTCGCTTTCGGGCCGCGGCACCGCCGGCGCGGCGGATGTTCCGCGATTGGCGCATTCGGGCGATTGACCCCGCCGGCGCGGGTCGGGCAGAGTCGCGCCCGACTCGCCGGGGCCATGTGAGGAGATCTCCGATGGACGGCAGCAGGGAGGCGGGGGCCGAGGACCCGAGGCCGTTCGGCCGGCCGCTGTTCGACGATCCGCAGGCGCGCGCCCTGTCGCGGGTGGGGGTGATCGACGTCGGCTCGAACTCCGTCCGGCTGGTGGTTTTCGACGGGGCGGCGCGCTCGCCGGCGTATTTCTTCAACGAAAAGGTGCTCTGTGGGCTGGGCCGCGGCATGGTCGAGACCGGCCGGCTGAACCCCGAGGGGCGGGTGCGCGCGCTGGACGCGCTGCGCCGCTTTGCCATCCTGGCCGAGGCGATGGAGCTTCACAGCATGACCGCGGTGGCGACGGCGGCGGTGCGCGAGGCCGCCGACGGGGCCGAGTTCCTGGCCGAGGTGCAGCAGGCGACCGGCATCCGGCTGTGGGTCATCGACGGGCGCGAGGAGGCACGGCTGTCGGCGCAGGGCGTGCTCCTGGGCTGGCCCGAGGCCGAGGGGCTGGTGTGCGACATCGGCGGCTCGTCGATGGAGCTGGCCGAGCTGACCGCGGGCGGGGTCGGGCGGCGGGTGACCTCGGCGCTGGGGCCGTTCCGGCTGCAGGGTCTGCCGGGCGGGCAGAAGGGGCTCAAGGGCCATGTCCGCGGCGTGCTGGACCGGCTGAAGCCGCAGGTCGGCGGCGGGCACGACCGGCTCTATCTGGTGGGCGGCTCGTGGCGGGCGCTGGCGCGGCTGGACATGGAGCGGCGCGGCTATCCGCTGACGGTCCTGCACGAATACGAGATGACGCCCAAGTCGATCCGCAAGACCATCGACTGGGCCGCGGCCACCGACCTCAAGGCGCTGCGGTCGCGCACCGGCATCTCGTCCGAGCGCATCCAGCTCGTGCCGCTGGCCGGCGTGGTGCTGCGCGAGCTGCTCAAGGTGTTCCGGCCGCGGTCGATCCACATCTCGTCCTACGGGCTGCGCGAGGGGCTGCTCTATGAGCAGATGCCGGCACCGCTGCGCGCCCGCGACCCGCTGATCGAGGCCTGCCGCCATGCCGAGGCGGCGTCGGCGCGCCTGCCGGGCTTTGGCCGCCGGCTGTTCGACTTTCTGCGCCCGCTCTATGCCTCGGCGCCGCCGGCACGGCTGCGGCTGGTCAAGGCCGCGTGCCACCTGCATGACGTGAGCTGGCGGGCGCATCCCGACTATCGCGCCGAGGCCTGTTTCGACAATGCCACGCGGGCCAATCTGGGCGGGCTGGACCACAAGGGGCGGGTGTTTCTGGGGCTGGCGCTGATGCACCGCTATTCCACCGGCAAGGGGGTGCTGGCGCGGATGGCGCCGCTGCACGGGCTGCTGACCGAGGAGGAGCGCGCGCAGGCCGAGGTTCTGGGCAAGGCGATGCGCTTCGGCGCCATGTTCTCGATCACCGGGCCGGACACGGCGGGGCGGCTGAAATACTTTCCCAAGAAGCGGGTGCTCGAGCTGGTGCTCACCCCCCGTACCGAGGGGCTGTTCGGCGAGGTGGCACAGTCGCGCTTTGCCTCGCTCGCGCAGGCGCTTAAGTCGAGTGCGAGCGTGCGCACCGGGCGGGCCCCGGCCGACCCCCCGGCCTGAGGGGTCAGCCCTCCGGGGTCAGCAGGCTCGCCCCCAGCATCGCGCGACGGCGCAGCCACAGGCTGGGGCGATAGCGCGGGTCTCCGGTGACGGCCTGCATCGCGGTCAGGATCCGGTGCAGGCGCGCCGGCCCAAGCCGGTCACCCAGCGCGAGCGGCCCTTCGGGATAGCCCAGCCCCAGCGTCACCGCGCGGTCGATGTCGGCCGGGGTGGCGAGGCGCATCTGTGCGATCTCGCAGGCGATGTTGACGATGGTGGCGAGGATGCGCTGCGCCACGAAGCCCGGGCTGTCGTGGATCATCGTGACCCCCTGCCCGCCGTGGGCCAGCAGCGCGTGCGCGGCGTCGCGCATGTCGGGCCTTGTGACGGGGGTGGTCATGGCCGTGCGGTGCCCGCCCGGGCCGAACAGCAGGTCCACCGCCAACACCCGGCGCGCTTCGAGGCCCAGCCGGGTGGCGTGGGTCGTGGCCTCCTCGCCCACCGGGGCGGTCAGGATCAGCGCCCCGGTCGGGGCGACCTCGCCGGCGGAGAGGGTGGGCAGGCCGAGGGCCTCGGCAAGGTCGGGGTCGGTGGCGACGGCTGCGACGGGCGCCACGTCGGGGACCGGCGGGGGGGCGGGACGGCGGATGCGGCCGTCGGGGCCGTAGGCGTGGAAGCCCTCGGCGGTCTTGCGGCCGAGGAGGCCGCCGCTCACCCGGTTCGCGGGCATGTGGGTCGGGCGCAAGCGCGGGTCATGCCAGAACTGTTCATGGATCAGCCGGGTGACCGGGAAGGACACGTCGAGGCCGGTGAGGTCGAAGAGCTCGAACGGGCCCAGGCGGAAGCCCGCGGCCTCGCGCATCACGGTGTCGATCTGGGCGGGGCTCGCCACGCCCTCGCGCAGGATCGCGAGCCCCTCGGTATGGAGCCCCCGCCCGGCGTGGTGGGCGAGGAAGCCGGGGCTGTCGGCGGCGCGCACCGGCACATGGCCCGCCCCCTCGACCAGCGCGACCAGGCGGTCGATGACGGCGGGGGCGGTGCGCAGGCCGGGGATGACCTCGACCAGCCGCATCAGCTGCACGGGGTTGAAGAAATGCAGCCCCGCCACCCGCTCGGGCCCCGGCACCCCCGCGGCGATGGCGGTGACCGACAGCGACGAGGTCTTGGTGGCCAGGATCGCCCCTGCGCCGACGATCCCGGCGAGGCGGCCGAACAGCGCCTGCTTGGGCTCCAGCGCCTCGACGATGGCCTCGATCACCACGCCGCAGGGGGCGAGGGCCGCGAGGTCGTCGGCGACGGCCAGGCGGGCGGTGGCGCCCTCGGCGACCGGGAGCGGCCCTTTTCGGCGCCACGGGCGATCATGCCGGCGACGAAGCGGCGGGCCTCGGCGGCGGCCTCGGGGTGGGCGTCGTGGAGCAGCACGGGATGCCCGGCCAAGACGAAGATCTGGGCGATGCCGCGCCCCGGGTCGCGGCGATGCGAGCGTCGGGCATGATCCCTCCCTCTGGTGCCGCCACGGCTGACAGGACGCCGGCGGGGCGGTCAGCCGCGGGCATGCAGGATGCGGCCGATGACGTTGAGCAGGAGCTGCGCGGCCAGGATGGCGGTGATGCCGCTGCGGTCGTGGTCGGGCGCGACCTCCACCAGGTCGAGGCCCACCACGGTGCCGCGTCTGGCCAGCCCCGCCAGCAGCTCCAGCACCTCGTAGTAGAGGAAACCGCCGTGCGAGGGGGTGCCGGTGCCCGGCGCGATGGAGGGGTCGAAGCCGTCGATGTCGATGGTGAGGTAATAGCGCGCGCCGGCGGGGATGCGGGCGAGCGTGGCCTCCACCCCCAGCGCGCGGATCTGGCGGACCGACAGGATGTCGGCGCCCATGGCGCGGGCGGCGTCATAGCCCTCCCTGGCGGTGGAGGAGACGTTGCGGATGCCGAACTGCGACAGGCCGGTGACATGGGCCGCTTCGGCGGCGCGGCGCATCGGGTTGCCGTGGCCGAAGCGGACGCCGTGGCGTTCGTCGACGAAGTCGAGATGCGCGTCGATCTGGACGATGTGGAGGGGGCCGTGGTCGGCAAAGGCGCGGATGCAGGGGATGTTGACCGAATGATCGCCGCCGATCACCACGGGCAGGGCGCCGGCGGCCAGGATCGCGCGCACGCCGGTCTCGATGTTGGCGTGGCTTCGGGTGGTGTCGGTGTGGACGATGTCGGCATCGCCGATGTCGAGCATCCGCACGCCGTCGAGATAGGTGGTGTCGTCCTCGTGGTCATAGGCCCCGGCATGGCCGAAGGAGAAGAGGGTCGAGGCCTCGCGCACCGCCCGCGGCCCGAATCGGGCGCCGGCGCGCCACTGGGTGCCCATGTCGAAGGGTGCGCCCAGGATGGCGACATCGGCGTCGATGGCGTCCCAGTCCGGCTGGTACGGCGCCTTGCCGAAGGTGCAGATGCCGGTGAAGGGGAGGTTCAGCCGGCCGGACTCATAGCCGTGGGACATGGGCGCTCCTTTCGCGGGGGATCGGATCACGGGGACGGGTCAGGGGTGGGGGTCGCATCGGACGGCGGGGCCTGCAATCTCTGGAGGATCGATGCGCAGCGTCAAGGTCGTTCCTTCCCCCTTTCATCTTTCCGGAAATATCCTCGGGGGGAGTTTCCCGCAGGGAAACGGGGGGCAGACAGCCCCCCTGCACCGCCGGGACCGGGCGCGACGACGGGCAGGTGCCGCCGGCCCACCGCACGGCAGGCTCGGTGCTGCGGCACAAGGGACGGGCTCAGGGCGCGGGCAAGGTCTCGCAGATCACCGGGGTCCGGCCCTTGCGGCGGGCGGTGGCGGCGGCGGCGATGCAGAGGATCTCGAACAGGACCGAGGCGCCGATCCAGGCGGTGGTGCCCGAGGGGTCGAAGGGCGGCGCGACCTCGACCAGATCGGCGCCGACGATGTCCACCCCGTCGAGCGCGCGGAGCATCGCCTGCGCCTGATAGGGGGTGAAGCCGCCGATTTCGGGGGTGCCGGTGCCGGGGGCGAAGGCCGGGTCGATGCCGTCGATGTCGAAGGTCAGATAGGTCGGCCCGGTGCCGAGGATGTCGCGCGCCTCGGCCATGACATCGGCCGGGGCGCGGGCGTGGACCTCCTCGATGGGGATGATGCGGATGCCGTGGTCGACGGCAAAGGCGCGGTCGGAGCCGTCGTAGGTGGTGCCGCGGATGCCGATCTGCACCATGCGGGCGGGGTCGAGCAGCCCCTCCTCGACCGCGCGGCGGAAGGGGGTGCCGTGGGTATAGCGGACGCCGCCGAAATAGCTGTCGTTGAGGTCGGTGTGGGCGTCGAACTGGATGAAGCCGAGGGGGCCGTCCTTGGCCAGGGCGCGCAGCACCGGCAGGCTCATGAGATGGTCGCCCCCGAGCATCATGGGCAGCACCCCGGCCGCGGTGAGGCGGGCGATCTGGCCCTCGACCAGTTGCAGGGTGTGGCCGACGTCGGTGAGGTTGACCGTGGCGTCGCCGAAATCGGCGCAGCGGGCGGTGTGGAAGGGGGCGGCGCGGGTGGCCTGGTTGACCATGCGGATCATGGTCGAGGCATCGCGGAGGGCGCGGGGCCCGTGGCGGGCGCCGGGGCGGTTGGTGGTGCCGCTGTCCCAGGGGACGCCGAGAAAGCCGATCTCGGTGGCCCCGGGGGCGTCGAGGCTGCGCAGGGGCAGGCGCATCACCGTGGCGATGCCGGCGAAGCGCGGCACCTCGAGGGCCGAGACGGGGAGATGGGCGGGGTCGACAGGGATCATGCGGGTGCTCCTGGGTGCTCGGCGGGGTGCCCGGGGGAGGCGGTGCAGGGGGGCTGTCTGCCCCCCGCCGCCGTTGGCGGCCCCCCCGAGGATATTTGAGGAAAGATGAAGGGGAGAAGGGGCGCGGGGGCCGGGTTCATTCGAAGACGCAGCGGGGGAAGTAGAAGGCGACCACCCAGTTGGGCTGGTCCACGATCTCGGAGATGCGCAGGTCGCCGCAGGTGGAGGCGAGCATGTAGGCCTCGACCGCGGCCATCTGGCGGGTGGCGCAGAGAAGGTCGATCATCGCCGCCGCCGCGTCGCGGGCCGCGGCCATCAGGTCGGGGCCGATGCCGGTGGTGACCTCGTAGCCCTGTGCGTCGAGGTGGCGTGTGACCGGGCCGGGAGTGGTGAAGCGGGGGGTCTTCAGGTTTGCGCCCTTGACGAGGTCGAGGGTGAGGACGGCGTCCATGGGGCTTTCGATGGCGGTGCCGCAGACCTCGCCGTCGCCCTGGGCGGCGTGGGTGTCGCCGATGGAGAAGAGCGCGCCCGGGACCTCGACGGGCAGGTAGAGGGTGGTGCCGGCGGCGAGGTCGCGGATGTCCATGTTGCCGCCCACGCGGCGGGGTGGGACGACCGAATGGGGGCCGGGTTCGGCCGGGGCGGTGCCGAGGGTGCCGGCGAAGGGTTTCAGCGGCACGCGCGCCTCGCGGCCGAAGAGGGCGGGAGCGAGCGTGTCGGGGTCGTAGCGCCAGAGGTGCAGCGCCGGGTCGGGGAACTGGTCGGCCAGCAGGCCGAAGCCGGGGATGTTGGCCGTCCAGCCGAAGCCGGCGCCGCCGACGGGCCTGGGCGTGAAGCTGTGGAGGGTGATCTTCAGCGCGTCGCCGGGCTCGGCCCCTTCCACCCGGACCGGGCCGGAGACCGGGTTGACCCGGGCGAAGTCCATCGTGGCGAGGTCGGCCGCGGTGGCGTCGGGGCCGATCTGGCCCGCCGAGGCGTCGAGGCAGTGCACGAGGACGGTCTGGCCCGGCTCGACGCGCAGGGCGGGGGCGAGGCTGTTGTCCCAGCCGAAGTGGTGCCGGGCCGCGTGGATGGTGTGGTGACAGGCGATGCACATCGGCGGGGCTCCTCGGGTCTGGCGGCGGCGGGGGCCGGTCTCGGGACCTTTTCAGCCCGGTCGGGGCTGGTCAATGGCGGGCGCGGGGCTCGGGTCGGGAGTGCGCCCGGCGCGGGGGGACCGGCCGGGATGCGGCGGGCCGGGCGCGGGGAGGCGACGGCGGCGTGGACAAGGGCGGGCCCGCGCCCCATCTTCGGGGCGATGGCCGAGGACGACCCCCTTCCCCCGATGCCGCCGGGACCGCCCGCCGGCATGCTGACGCAGGACCCGCACCGGCTGCGCGAGCGGCGGGAGAAGGTGCTGGAGGTGGCCATCGGGCGCGAGCTGCGCCGTCTGCGCCGGGCGCGGGGGATGACGGCGAGCGAGCTGGCGGCGGCGACGGGGCTCTCGGCCGGCATGCTGTCGAAGCTGGAGCATGGCCAGATCAGCCCCTCGCTGAACACGCTGTCGGCGCTGGCGCATGTGCTGGGCGTGCCGCTGACCGCCTTTTTCCGCGGCCATGAGGCGGCGCGGGCGGCGGTGCATGTGAAGGCAGGCACCGGCCTCGACGTGGCGCGGCGGGGGACGCGGGCGGGGCATCAGTACAGCCTGCTGGGACATCTGGGGGCGCATGGGGCGGGCGTGACGGTGGAGCCCTATCTGATCACGTTGACGGCCGAGTCGGATGTGTTTCCGACCTTTCGGCATGAGGGGATCGAGTTCATCCACATGCTCGAGGGGGTGGTCGAGTATCGCCATGGCGAGGCGCTGCACCGGCTGGAGCCGGGCGATTCGCTGTTTTTCGAGGCCGACGCGCCGCATGGGCCGGAGCGTCTGGTGGCGTTGCCGGCGCGGTATCTGTCGGTGATCTGCTATCCGCAGCGGCCGTGAGGGGGCCGATCCTGGACCGGCATTTCTCGACCCGTGTTCCGGCGGGGCGGTTTGCGGCGGGCGTGGTGGTGGTGAGCCTTGGCGCGCTGGTGCCGGTGCTGTGGGTCTATGTCGCGCTGACGCCCGGATTCTGGGGGCATCTGGTGGCGACGCAGGGGGCGCGGGCGCCGTTCCTGCGGCAGATCGCGACCAACGGGGTGCCGGTGGTGGTGGTGGTGAATGCCGCCGCGCTGATCCTGTTCGCGTGGGCGCGGGCGGGGCGGCTGGCCCCGGGGGCGGCGCTGGGGCTGGATCTGGGGCTGCGGGTGGCGCTGTTTGCGGGGCTGCACGGGGTCGTGTTCGCGGCCTCGGCGGTGGTGTTCGGGGCGTTCGGGGGGGATGTCGGGCAGGCGCTGGGGGCGCTGGGGCCGACGCTCAGGCGCGCGGCGGTCTTCGGCAATCTCGCGGGGGTGTATCTGTGGGCGACGCTGCTCTGTGCGCTGCCGCTGCACATGGTCCTGATCGCACAGGCGCTGGGGCGGCCGGTGGGGGCCGGGCTGCTGCCGGCGCTGGGGCTGGGCGTGCTGCATCTGGGGGCGGTGGCGGCGGTGGGGG
>Ga0213835_100816_pt1 | contig 24455 bp, 22 predicted proteins | sample SWPATP01_FD_160576 | JGI IMG/M metagenome (GOLD analysis project Ga0213835, IMG submission 160576) | Coastal seawater microbial communities from Marineland, Florida, United States - SWPA TP0 #1 | ecosystem: Environmental > Aquatic > Marine > Coastal | place: USA: Florida | collected 2016-08-05 | reverse complement strand
GGCCACGACATTCCCTTTGTCCCCAACAAAAAAGCAGGCGGTTATATTCTCGGCGGTAAAATTGCCCCGATTTTCTTCAATACCGCTGAAGACTCCGGTGCACTGCCCATTGAGTGTGATGTCAGTAAGCTTAATACGGGCGATGTGATCACCATTCATCCCTACGCAGGCAAAATTACTAACGAAGCGGGTGAAACAATCTCTACCTTTGAACTAAAGCCTGAAACGATCCTCGACGAAGTGCAAGCGGGTGGCCGAATTCCTTTGCTGATTGGCCGGGCACTCACCGACAAAACCCGTGAAGCCCTCGGACTCGAACCGACGACGGTGTTTGTGCGTCCCTCCCTGCCAGAAGATACCCACAAAGGGTTTACCTTGGCACAAAAAATGGTGGGTAAAGCGTGCGGTTTAGAAGGGGTTCGTCCTGGGACATCCTGCGAGCCGATCATGACCACCGTGGGTTCCCAAGACACCACTGGCCCGATGACTCGCGATGAGCTAAAAGAGCTGGCTTGTCTCGGTTTCAATGCGGACTTGACCCTACAAACTTTCTGTCACACTGCCGCCTATCCGAAGCCAGTTGATGTCGTTACCCACAAACAACTGCCCGACTTCTTTGCGACCCGTGGCGGTGTTGCCCTCAAACCCGGTGATGGCATTATCCACTCGTGGCTGAACCGGATGTTATTGCCCGATACCGTGGGAACTGGTGGTGACTCCCATACCCGTTTCCCCTTGGGGATTTCTTTCCCGGCGGGTTCTGGTTTGGTGGCCTTTGCAGCGGCCCTCGGTGTCATGCCCCTTGATATGCCGGAATCTGTCCTCGTGAAATTTACGGGCGAACTGCAACCCGGTGTCACCCTCCGCGATATTGTCAATGCGATTCCCTGGGTGGCGATGCAACAGGGTAAATTGACCGTCGGCAAAGAGAACAAGGTTAACGTCTTTAACGGTCGGATCATGGAAATGGAAGGTCTGCCGGATCTCAAGGTAGAGCAAGCCTTTGAATTGACCGATGCTACTGCCGAGCGTTCCTGTTCTGGTTCGACGATTAAACTCAGCGAAGAAACCGTGGCGGAATATCTGCGGTCTAATGTCGTGCTGATGAAGAACATGATTGCCCGTGGTTACTCCGATGCGCGTACCCTACTGCGTCGGATTGCGAAGATGGAGGAATGGCTCGCGAATCCTTCTCTGATGTCGGCGGATCCTGATGCGGAATATGCGGATGTGATCGAGGTGAACCTGAATGAGATTAAGGAACCCATCGTTGCGGCTCCGAACGATCCTGACAATGTCAAACTGATGTCTGAATGTGCAGGGGACAAAGTTGATGAGGTGTTCATCGGTTCCTGCATGACGAATATTGGTCACTACCGCGCAGCGGCGAAAATCCTGGAAGGGGCGGGTGTTGTCAAAGGTCGTCTCTGGATTTGTCCACCCACGCGCATGGATGAAAAGCAACTCCGGGATGAAGGGGTTTACGGTGTCTTCGCGGCGGCAGGAGCGCGGACGGAAATGCCCGGCTGTTCTCTTTGTATGGGGAACCAAGCCCGCGTTGAAGATAATGCAACAGTTTTCTCTACTTCGACCCGGAACTTCAATAACCGGATGGGCAAGGGGGCGCAAGTTTACCTTGGTTCGGCGGAGTTAGCAGCGGTTTGTGCGCTCCTCGGCAAGATTCCCACTGTGGAAGAATATCAGGCGATCGTCTCTGAGAAGATTGATCCGTTTAAGGGTGATCTATACCGTTATCTCAATTTCAATGAGATTGATGGCTTTGAGGATGAGGGTCGCGTGATTGCCCTTGAGGATATGCCGAAGATCGAAGATCTCCTCGGTATGCCTGTAGGCGCGAAGTAAAAATATAGGAATCTGATTTTATAATTAAGGTGAATCATCATTGATTCACCTTTTATTAGCCTATAATTTAATTATCATTTTTATCCTAAGAAAGAAAAATATCAGAAATGCAAACAGATATCAACATAGACTATTCAAGCCTTGTTACACATATCAAGCCATACATAATAAAAGGAAGAACAGAGTCTACTGCATTTCTTTATTGGTTTCTAATAAATATTTATAGGCTTGAAGAAATGGATGTTCAAAATATAGTTTGCGATGGTAGTGGAGACAAAGGAATTGATGGAATATATATAAATCACAACGAAGAAATTATTGATATATTTCAAGCTAAAATAGTCAAAACTCCAACAAAAACTCTTGGGGATTCACAACTTAAAGAATTCATCGGTAGTCTTCGTCAAGTCAAGAATGATATTGACCTAGAGAAATTCATAAAAAATACACATAATGTACAGCTTAAAGGGTTGTTAGAAAACAACAAAGAATATTTTTTATCACCAGACTTTACTGTGCGTGGAGTTTTCATTACAAATATCAATAAAGATCATAATGCAAAGCTTCTATTAGATACATTCTCTAACAGTGATTTATCTTTGGTCGTATGGGACAAAGATTTGATTGTTGAAAATTATACTTCCAGTGAAAAAGCAATACCAAAGACACAACAATTATCTTTTGATGTTTATGGATTTGATCATGCAGAATTTTATGTAAAAAACTCAGTAAAGATTGTAATTGCCCCTCTTTCGGCTATAGATTTGGTAAAGATGGAAGGGATTGAAAATCAGCAAATTTTCGAATTGAATTTAAGAAAATCATTGGGTAGCAATAAAACAAAAGTCAACAAAGATATAAGCAATAGTATTAAAGATTCTTCTGAGCATATCAATTTTCTGCTCTATCATAATGGCATCACAATTATTTGTGAAAGTGTTGACACATCCGAAAAAGATAAAATAAAAATCAAAAACTATTCGATTGTTAATGGGTGTCAAAGTGTTTCATGCCTTTATAAAAACAAAGAAAGTATTACAGAGGACTTGCGGATTTTAGCTCGTCTTATTCAAGTTCCTTCTGAGTCTGATTTGATATCAAAAATCACTTACAATAGTAATAATCAAAATGGTATTAGAGCAAGAGATTTCCGCTCAAACACACCTACTCAAGTACGTTTGCAGCAAGAAATCAATACAAATTTTTCTGACTTTGTATATCAAATCAAGACAGGAGAAACAAAAAAAGCTCAAGTCGATGATAATCAAAAAATTATTGATAACACTCTTGCTGGACAGCTAATGCTTGCTTTCGATCTCAAGCTGCCCTCCAGAGTTCAAAGACCAGGGCGTATTTTTGATGATTGGCATCAAGAAATCTTCTCACGACCAGAAGTAAATGGTGCAAGAATTGTCGCTTTATTTAAAATATTTAACATTGTCAGTAATAGTTTAAGTCAAGTTAACCCATCTATATTTGCTGGATATCAAATAACAAAATTCTTTTTGCTCTACTTGCTGCGTCAAGTTCTTGAACTTGATGAAGAAGGAAAGGAATTTTGTAAACATCCAGAGGATTTTTTCTCGTCCAGCACTCAAGAGAGAAAAATGGAGTTTGCAATTAGCCGAATAATTAGCGATTTAATTATTGATTTAAATGCAGAATTTGAAGAACGTGGAGGTCAAGATTATGATTTTAAATCTGTATTTAAAAAGACGGATAAGATAAATGACCTATCCAAATCTATATTGTCATCATATAAAAAAATGCTTTCGCGAAAGCGGATAGAAACTTTTTCTGAGTTGATTGAAAATAGTAGTCAATAGATTTAAGGTTTAATAGTAGGAATGAGTCAACTTACAGTGGACATACCAGACGATATAATGCAAAAGTTAGAAGAGCAAGATCAACCTCTTCAAAGTCTTCTTTTGGAAGCAATCAGTGAATATTTAGAAAAAAGATCTCTTGCAAAGACAAAGACATGGGAGTTATGTGGAGCTTTTGAGGTGACAAATTCTCATCCTTCAGAGTCAACAGATGAAACAGGTGCAACGAACTATGCAGAAAATTTGGATCAAGACTTATATTAGAAATGTCCAAACCAAAAATCCTTGTTGATACTTCTGCATTGATTGCCTTTTTCGTCAAAACCGAAACTCATAACCAAACCGCCAGAAAATATATCGTGAGTCATCCAGAAAAAGAATGGATAATCTTAGAAACAGTCTTTGATGAAACTGTGACATGGTTTCGTACAAGAGTTTCTAGCCAGGCTTCAGTGCAACTAGGTGAAGTTCTACGAACAGAACATCAATATTGTCATTTATCCGACAGCGATGATGATGCCATTTGGGAAACCTTCAGAAAATACGACGATAAGAAATGGAGCTACACAGACTGCTCGTTGTTAGTTATGTCTCAACGGCTGCAAATACCAGAAATTTTTGCCTTTGATGAGCACATTCGACAGATGGCAGGTTTGGGCATCGTTTGTGTCCCTCGATAAAATTCCGACAGTGAATGATTGGGGAAAAACTAATGTGGATTTTCGAAAAAAAATCAACACTCAAAATGAAACCTTAAATATATTGCTCTTGGAGCTTCAAGAAGAGTGCCAACAGGTTATTTCTCTCATTCATCAATTGCAGCTTACTGATTTGAGCGATCGCCAACGGGGAAAAATCTTGTCGGAACTCCTCGTTGCATCGATTCACTTACAGACTCACTGTGATGAAGAGTGGCAAAATTTGATTGCTGATGAGTTGCAAAGTTTATCAGATTAATTCACTGAAGCAAGAAACGTCCTTGAAGACCCACCACTTTTTTTGTCGCACGGAAGAATAAACATTTATTTCTCTGTGGCTAATTTTTCCTCGATGATGATGGCGATCGCCAAAAAGATTCTTTATGTTTCCTTAAGGTTTAGTCGGGTTTCTTGTGGAAAACTTTCGGATTTTTGTGGAAAAAGAACTGTTTTTGTGGAAAAAACTTGAAAAAATCTGTCAAAGCAGATGCCCCCAACTGGAGAAAATCACAATGGGGGCGATCGCCGAAAGTTTAGGCTGTTTAGAATAAAGCACCACCGCCCAGGACGCCACCAACCGCCTGGAGTAAGAAAATTGCCACAATAGGAGATAGATCCAAGCCTCCCAGGGGCGGAATAAACGAGCGGAACAGGTTAAGGTAGGGGTCGGTCACAGGGCTCAGAAAACCCATCACTTGCATTGCCCAATCTGCGGTCTGAAACCAACTGAGAAGAATGCGGACAATGAGAAGCAGAAGATAAATCTGGATAAAGTTTCCGAGGCTGACTCGTAATAGTTCGGCTGCCATATTCCTGTTACCGTGTAAAAAACTGAAGACCTGACAATGGGGTCTTTGTCGTTCATCTTAACCGATGTTGCAAAATTGCTTGGGTACGGATATCAAGAATTGGGGTTCAATGGCTCCTGACCATTGTGAGGATGCAACACCGTCATTTGTTGGCGCACATCGTCAATGGCACCGTTCAATTGGGCAATTTTATTTTCAAGGCTGCGACGGGCCATTTCCATCCCTTCTTCGGTGTCAAAGCTGAGGGGTTCTTCTTCCTCTGACCACTCGGTCTGACGCGGGGCGCGATTGTCTTTGACTTTCGAAGCGGCGATCGCCCCGGCAATGCCCCCCACAACACCACCAAAAATAGTGCCTAACAGGAACCCCGTCCCAAATCCATCGCGTTGACTCATAGGAAATCAAAACCCTTGATTCTTCTTAGTGCTACCTTAAGCTTAACGGTTGGGGATCGCTCTTGACTAGGGTGCGTTTGCAAAGATTTTTACCAGGGAATGACCCTTGCCTGGAGATTTGTTCGTTGTCTCTTTGCGAGTCAGCAGCATTAGGGTTTAGTGGGTACCAAAGGTGCGATCGCCGGCATCCCCGAGACCGGGCACGATAAAGCCCTGATCATTTAGTTCTTGGTCAATCATCGCCGTATAAATTTGTAGGGCGGGATAGTCTAGACTCAGTTTCTGGAGAGCTGGCGGAGCCGCAACCACAGAAATAATGCGCACATTCTCCATGGCAATGCCGCGTTTTGTCACTTCAGCCATGGCCGCCGTGATCGTCCCCCCTGTTGCCAACATCGGATCGAGGAGCAGTAGACGAGTTTCTGGGGCAAATTGCGCTGGCAAATTATTTAGATAGCAAGCCACTTCAAGGGTTGCTTCGTCTCGCTTGTAGCCGAGGTGGTAGGTGGCAGCAATGTTGGGGATTACCTCCTGGGCTCCTTCCATCAAACTAAGTCCGGCCCGCAGAATGGGAATTGCAATAATCGGTGTTTGGGGATGGATTAAGGTGGCTGGGGCCTGGGCGAGAGGGGTTTCAACGGCTGCATCGAGGGTGGGCAACCAATAGCGACAGGCTTCGTAGGTGAGCCATTTCCCCAGTTCTTTCATGGCCGTTTTAAACAGGGGGGTGGGGGTATTGGTTTCCCTGGCGATCGCCAACCAATGCTTGAGGAGGGGATGATCAGGCACAAAAACCCGGAGTTGCGAAGCCATAGACGTTTTGCATCAAGAAAGAACCGTCCTTTAGACTAGCATAAGCTTTTAGATGAAACCCGATGCGCGTCCCCACCTATCCCCACGATCAGTTTGCGATCGCCTTTGCTCCCCTCTCCTTTGATACGGTGTACCGTCTCGCCGAAGACCCCGGTAGTGGGGCCGTGGTGGTGATGAGCGGTACCGTCCGGAATCGCAGCGATGGCAAAGCTGTTCATTATCTCGAATACCAAGCCTACGAACCAATGGCGATCGCCATTTTTCAGCAGATCGCCCACGACATCCGCCAACAATGGCCCGACACAAATCGGGTCGTGATTCACCACCGCATCGGCAAGCTAGAAATTGGTGAAATTAGCGTCCTCGTCGCCGCCAGTTGTCCCCACCGGGCTGAAGCCTTTGCGGCCTGTCGCTATGGCATCGATACGATCAAACACAATGCCCCGATTTGGAAAAAGGAATTTTTTGCCGGAGGCACAAGCGAATGGGTGCAGGGTTGCCGCACTGCTGAGGGCTGTTAATCCTTCCTGACAGATGCCCCCGTAATCGTTTGAAGAAAGTTTAGGCGATCGCGTATGATGGGACGCTGGTTCACATAAGGAAATCGCGGATATGGCACGTCGTTTAGCACTATTGAGCGTCTCAGACAAAACTGGCATCGTCGAATTTGCCCGACAACTCGTAGAAGAATTTGAATTTGACATCATCAGTAGCGGCGGCACCGCCAAAGCCCTCAAGGATGCAGGCGTCCCCGTCACCAAAGTCAGCGATTACACCGGTTCCCCAGAAATCCTCGGTGGCCGTGTGAAAACTCTCCATCCCAAGATCCACGGGGGCATCCTCGCTCGTCAGGACTTCCCCGAACATTTACAAGACTTAGACGACAATAATATTCGGCCCCTCAGCCTCGTCGCGGTTAACCTTTATCCCTTCGAGCAGACCATTGCCAAAGCGGGTGTAACTGTTCCCGAAGCCGTTGAACAAATTGATATCGGTGGCCCCGCAATGCTCCGGGCAGCGGCGAAAAACTTTGGGAGCCTTACGGTCATTTCTAATCCCCGCTATTACGACGAATATTTAACGGAACTGCGCAATAACAGCGGCACTGCCACGATTGAATTTCGGCAACGCATGGCCGGGGAAACCTTTGCCCTCACCTGTGCCTATGACCAGGCCATTTCCAGTTATTTTGCTAGCACGGTGAATGCTGAAGCTGACTTACCCCAACGCTTAGGGCTCAGCGGGGAAGCCGTCCAAACCCTCCGTTACGGCGAAAACCCCCACCAAAAGGCCACTTGGTACAAGACCGGCACCCAAGTTAGTGGTTGGGCCGCCGCTGAAAAACTCCAGGGCAAGGAACTTAGTTACAACAACCTCGTGGATCTCGAAGCGGCACGACGGATCATTGCCGAATTTCCCGATGGGGATCCTGCTGTGGCCATTCTCAAGCACACCAATCCCTGTGGTGTCGCCCTGGGTTCAACGTTACAAGAAGCTTACGAAAAAGCCTTTGCCGCCGATTCTGTGTCTGCCTTTGGCGGTATTGTCGCCCTAAATAAACCCCTTGATGGCCCCACCGCTGAAGCCATGGGGAAAGTCTTTTTAGAATGTGTGGTTGCCCCCGACTGTACCCCCGAAGCCAGGGAAATCATTGCGAAGAAGAAAAATCTGCGGGTTTTAACCCTCTCCGATCTGCTCACTGGCCCGACCCAAACCCTAAAGGCGATCGCCGGGGGTTTTTTGGCCCAGGATGCCGATACCCAGATTGAAGACCCCAAGGATTGGCAGTGCGTCACGGAGAAGCAACCCAGTGAAGCGGATCTTGCGGAATTATTCTTCGCCTGGAAGCTCTGCAAGCACGTTAAATCCAACGCAATTCTCGTTTCCAAGGATCGGGCCACCGTCGGTGTGGGTGCTGGTCAGATGAACCGAGTCGGTGCCGCAAAAATTGCCTTTGAACAGGCGGGAGAAAAAGCCCAAGGAGCATATCTTGCGAGTGATGCCTTCTTCCCCTTCGATGACTCTGTGCGCAGTGCGGCCGCAGCAGGGATTAAGGCGATCGTTCAACCGGGTGGTTCCATTCGGGACGAAGATTCGATCAAGGCAGCCAATGAATTGGGCCTAATCATGATGTTCACGGGTTCCCGCCATTTCCTCCACTAGGATTTCTTTTTGAAATGAAGCGAGAAGGTGTGTTGTAGAAATTGCGATGCACCTTTTTTGCTGTCTATTTGATCAGTTCTACGGCATCACGGCCATCCAAATCCTGGAGATAAACTTTGACCTTTTCCTCTTTGGCGGTGGGGAGCTTTTTCCCGGTAAAATCTGGCTGAATCGGCAGTTGGCGGTGACCCCGGTCAACTAAAACCGCTAGACGGATTACCTCCGGGCGACCATAATCATTCACCGCATTGAGGGCGGCGCGGATGGTGCGACCTTTATAAATCACATCATCGATTAGGACGAGATTCTTGCCATTCAGATCAAAGGGAATATCTGTTTTTGAGGGTGTGCGTACCCGAATTTGGTCGAGGTCATCGCGATAAAACGTGATATCAAGGGCACCGACGGGCACCGCAATGCCTTCGAGGGTTTCAATTTGCTTGGCGATATTTTCAGCAAGGGGAACACCACGGGTATGGATTCCCAGCAAGGCTAAATCAGTCAAATCCCCCGCTTTTTCGACAATTTGTGAGGCGAGACGGGTGATGGTGCGACGCATCTCCTCGGCGGATAAAATTTCGATGACGCTCTTTGTCATGGGCTCATTCTAAGCAAAAGTATTGCCATTGTAGAGCTTGTTTCGGGTCGATGGGAATCAACAAGATACGGGGCTGTAACCGTTAGAAAAATTCATAAAGCACGGCGTTTTAGCGGCGGAAATGCCATGCTAGAGGTAGATTAGGGGGCAGTAACGCTTGATTTTTCTGCTTTTTGACCTGGCAAATAAGATAAAAGCTGCTGCCGAAAGGCGATCGCCTTTTCCTTAATCAATCCTGGGCTTAGGCCAGATATTAAGCTGATTAACCTTAAATGAAACGTAGATTTTGTCGATAAATCCCAGACACGCCTGAGCCTTGTTGCACCTCAACCACTTTGAAGTTGCCACGGAGGTTTCCGATGTTTCTCAACCACGCCCCAGAACAGGTCTTGATCGAAGTGCTGAACCTGCCCGAATTATGGGATCCGTTCAAAACGAAAGTTTGGGCCCGTGCCCATGCCGGGGAAGAAATGCAAGACCCGGAATTTTATCCGAAAGCTGAATTGATTTTTCCTTCGGGGGAATCGCTCCCCAAAGCTTGGATTGATCCCCACTATCGCGCCAATGTCCCGATGCCAGAGCATTTGTCTGCCGCTCGATGACGGGCTAAGGTTTGGCCTCTTTTGAAGATCCCATTGAGCTTTTGAGGCTCTCCCCATCATTGTTGTGGATGAAGGGAGAGTTTTTTATGCCCGGTGCTGGGATTAGCTAAGGAAGCCACATAAAAAAAGAGGGCCAGTGAGATAATTTTCACGGAACCCTCTATTTCCTAAGAACTCAATTGTGGGTGATTACTTAGGAATGACAAAGTTCACCAATTTGTTCGGGACAACGATCACTTTTTTAATTTCTTTGCCCGCAATATAGCGTTGGGCAATGTCGGAAGCTGTGGCAGTTTTCTCTAGATCCGCTTTGCTAATCCCTGCTGGTACTTGGATTGTCCCCCGGGTTTTACCGAGGATTTGGATCACGATGGTAATTTCGTCCACTGTCAGGGCTGTTTCATCCAACTGTGGGAAGGGAACGGTGTGGATCGATTCACTGTGACCGAGATTTGACCAAAGTTCATCGGCGATGTGGGGCGCAAAGGGAGCCAGCAGTAAAATCAGCGTTTCGATCGCCTCTTTGTACACAGGGGAATCCACGCATTTCACGTCTTTGATCGCGTTATTGAGCTTCATCAGTTCGGCGATCGCCGTATTAAATTGGTAATCCCCTTCGAGGTCTTCTTGGATTTCTTTAATCGCAGTATGGACAGCCCGACGTAGATCTTTTTCTGCCTTAGAGAGTTCGCCTGTCGCTTTAACGCTAGTTTCTGCCGCTTCGTAGCCAGCGACTAAATTCCAAATCCGGTTCAAAAAGCGGAATTGCCCTTCCACATCGGCATCGTCCCACTCTAGATCCTTTTCGGGGGGCGCTTTAAAGAGAATGAACATCCGCGCCGTATCTGCGCCGTATTTGTCTAAGACCAACGCTGGATCGACGCCATTGTATTTCGACTTCGACATTTTTTCGTAGAAGCCTGTGAGCGGTTCGCCGGTTTCTGGATCTTTGGGATCATTGGGGTCAACTTGATCAGCGGGTACATATTTATTCGTGCGCGGATTTTTGTAAGTTAATGCCTGCACCATCCCCTGGGTTAACAAACGCTTGAAGGGTTCATCTACGCTCACCAGTTGGCGATCGCGCACCACCTTTGTAAAAAAGCGGGAGTAGAGCAGATGGAGAATCGCGTGTTCAATGCCGCCCACGTATTGATCCACCGCCATCCAATCGTTAACTGGGTCGAGGGCGAAGGGTTTTTCGGTATTGTTGGCGTCGGTGTAGCGCAGAAAATACCAGGACGAATCAATAAAGGTATCCATCGTATCCGTTTCCCGGCGGGCCGCTTTCCCGCAACAGGGACAGTCCACCGCTTGCCAATCTGCCATCTGGGCCAAGGGCGAACCACCCCGCGCCGAAAATTCCACATCTTCGGGCAATACGACGGGGAGATCACTGTCGGGCACCGGCACCACACCGCAATCATCGCAGTAGATCATCGGGATCGGGCAGCCCCAGTACCGCTGTCGAGAAATTAGCCAATCCCGCAGACGATATTGAATTTGTTCTCGACCGAAACCATTTTCAGCGGCAAATTTGGCGATCGCCTTTTTCCCTTCGGTAGAAACTAGGCCATCGAACTGACCGCTATTCACCATAATGCCTGCCTCGGTGTAAGCCTCTGTGAGTACCGCCGTCGCGTCGCCCCCTTCCGGGATAATCACCATTTTGATCGGTAAATTATTTTCCTTAGCAAACTTACAGTCACGGCTATCATGGGCCGGAACCCCCATCACTGCCCCTGTGCCATATTCATACAGCACATAGTTTGCGATCAGAATCGGCACTTCTTCCCCAGTGAAAGGATTCGTTACCATCCCTCCGGTTGCCACCCCTTTTTTCGGTTTATCATCGGCGGTGCGATCCTGTTCGCTTTCCTGGCTCACCTCAGCGATAAACGCATCCACGGCAGCTTTTTGTGCGGGCGTTGTCACCTGGGCCACGAGGGGATGTTCCGGCGCGAGGACAACGTAGGTGACCCCAAAGACCGTATCCAGGCGAGTCGTAAAGACTGCGACTTTTTCATCGCTACCGACAACAGGAAATTCTAGGTGCGCCCCGGTGGATTTACCGATCCAATTTTCTTGCATTAATTTCACCCGCTCCGGCCAACCGTCGAGGGTATTGAGATCCTGGAGGAGTTCTTCGGCGTAGTCGGTGATCTTGAGGAACCATTGGCGCAGCAATTTTTTCTCAACGATCGCCCCCGACCGCCAGGAACGGCCTTCCGCGTCTACCTGTTCATTCGCCAAAACCGTTTGATCAATGGGATCCCAATTTACTGCCGCTTCTTTTTGGTAGGCTAATCCGGCTTTGTAAAACTGCAAAAAGAGCCATTGCGTCCATTTGTAATAGTCGGGGGAACAAGTGGCAACTTCTCGATCCCAGTCGATAGAAAGGCCCAACTGTTTAAGCTGCTCGCGCATTTGAGCAATATTTTGATACGTCCATTTTGCGGGCGGAATCCCCCGGTCGATGGCGGCATTTTCTGCGGGTAGCCCGAAAGCGTCCCAACCCATGGGATGGAGCACTCGATAGCCTTGCATTCTTTTGTAGCGGGCAATGACATCGGTGATCACATAGTTGCGCACATGACCCATGTGGAGCTTGCCGGAGGGATAGGGAAACATCGACAGAGCGTAAAATTTTGGCTTGTCACTTTGGCTAGGGGTTTTGTCTAAGCCAAGCTCTAGCCATTGTTGTTGCCATTTCGCTTCAATATCAGCGGCACTGTATCGCGTTTCCACTCTTGGTTCTCCGTGTTGTAAGGGTCAGTGGCTTATTTTAACCTCCGAGTGGATGGGTTGCTGCCTAGGAGGGCCAGGGATTTTTTTAGGGGCGATCGCCTTTATTCTCGCCTCGGAAAAAGATCGGGCACAATGGGAAATAGGGCCACAGGAGAAAAGATGTCGCCAAGCGATCGCCAATTTGATGAACCTTCCTTTTGGGCAAAGATCAAGAAACAACCCCGTAACATCGGCAAGCCGATCCTGGAAAATGCCTTGGTTTTGTACTTTTGCTTGAAAGATCCAGAAACACCGATTCAGATCAAAGGGGCGATCATTGCGGTACTGGCTTATTTCATCATGCCCCTGGATGCGGTCACTGATTTTCTGCCAGTGGTGGGTTATGGAGATGATTTTAGTGCTCTCATTATTACCCTTGGAACATTTTTTCAACATATCAAACCAGAACATCGAACCGCCGCAAAAGACCAATTAGATCAGTGGTTTGCCTAGGATGAATCAGCGATATTAAAACAGCAAGAATTGCAGCAATATTTACAAGTTTTATTGGTCGCTTTATTAAAGTCAGAATATAGACTTGACCCAGATCTTGATAACCTGAAGGTCATTATTGATTTTACCCGCAAGAAAATCCAAGCAATCAAAATGCTAGATTCCCAGGAGCTAGACCCAGCAGAAATGGAGATACAATTAAAATCAGCTTACCAAGGTGCTATCAAAATTCTTAAAAAAGAAAATAAAGCTGCTGTACGCCAACTACCAAAAGAATGTCCTTGGTCGATATTTGTTATTTTAGGCAAGGCGTGATTTGTTTTTTTTATATTTACAGTCAAGTCAAGTATTATCTGATAATTTAAAAAACTTGAATCTTTAATCTTCTTGATTCCAAAAAATCAAGTAAAAATTTATTTGAAAGAAACTCAGGTGATGCTAGATAATTAGAGAACCACTTTTTGAAATAGACAGTTTTTCATCAATCACTGGAAACGTTGGAGAAGATTACCCATGGTGAAGCACATTTATCGGCTAGGGATTGTCGCTGTGTTGTTGGGTTTAAGCGCCTGTGAAGTAACCATTGGATCTAATCCGAAAACTCCCCCGACAGAAGACGTGACTACCCAAGATCCACCAGGCAATACGGCAACCCGTTCTGGGGCTAGTGATGAGAGCGTTGCTGAAACGGGCACAGGTGGCGGCATCGCAACATCAAGACCGCCGCAACCACAATCCCAGGCACAACCGCAATCGCCACCACAACCCATTGCCCAAACCTCCACCAGCTTTGAAACCCGCTGCGGTTGGTTCTCGAATCCGACCCCAGGCAATATTTCTCTCTATGATGCAGACCGTGAATGGATCATTGGCGTCCAAGGGGGACATCAGGTAGCAACAGATTGGGACTGGCCGAATTTTGCGCCGGATCAGTGGGTGGTGACCAATGTCGGCAGTTACGGCTATGGTTGTGCTTGTATGGATGTGCGGACAAATCCCGCAGCAGGCACGATCAACGATATCCGCAATGTGCGCGCCCAGGCGATCGCCATTTGTCAGCAGGACCCGGCCCTCAATCGCTGGGCAAATCTTTTCCCCTAAAATTCATGTCCGATTTTGTAATCTAGGGAAAAAGGCGACCATTCGTTGCTAATTTCCATCACCGGAGAGGTTGAAAGCCTTGCCAGAAAAGAATTTTGGGAAATTTACCAATCTATTAGTGTAAATATTGCCTAACTTTTCTGCTGGTTTAGTGTATGACCTAAATTAACTGGTTATAATTGGAAAATCTACACCTACTTTCCTTAGTTCTGGTGCCATTATGACGGATTTCATTAACGAGCCTATTTACGAAGGTAAGCCTGATCTGCAATGGATAGAATCCTATGTTCGTGGCAATGGCACTGTCGTTGATGGTCATTGGAGAACAGACCCCAATGGAACCATTGCAGATAATCTCGATACGGATGTAGATGGCGATGGCATTCCAGGCTTTTTTGATGCGGATGCCGATGGTGATGGATGGTTAGAAGCAGTTGATACTGACGGTGATGGTGTCGCGGATGTGTTTCAAGACTTCCTCGCGAGTCTCGGAAATGTTTTTGAAGATTTACTTTAACTTAATCACTGTTTTAGAGAATAAAAAATGGTTTTGCCACTAATTGCGCCACTGATCGGTGGTGTTCTTTCAGGAGTTGGTCTTGCAGCGGGAAAAACATTATTTGACAAATTTACAAAAAAGAATAGTTCGAGTATCACACCAGCAACGCCTGTTGCCATTGAAAAAGACGATCGATATCAAAAGCTATTACAGCAATATGTAATCCAGCAAGAAAAAAGGGAAGCTGAGTTAAAGCAATTAGTCTTTGCTTCTACAAAGATGCAAGGTCAAATGATTTTGCAGGAGGAAAAATGGAAGGAACTAAATTATCAACAGCAGCAGCAACTCATTGATAATGCCGCTCAACATAATCAGCGTATTGCAGAGTTAAAAGCCCAGGAGCTAGAGCAAGTTAAAGAACTGGAGCAATTAAAGCTGTCGCTGATGGAGCAATGGCATCGAGAAAAATTTAGCCAGCAAAATCGCCAAATCTTACAGCAGTGGGATTTAAGCAACTGGAACTCCAAATTAAATCGAGAGGAAACAGAAGATTTACTGCAACCAAAAGAGTTTAAGCATCGACTGCTGACTTTGGTCTCGCGCCCAAAAATTGTAGGCAATGATCTTTTTTGTCTTGATGTTCTCCATGAGCAAATCAAAAGTAGTCTTTTTGATCTAAATGAACATATTCCTAGATCAGAATTAGAAGTTTACTGCGACTATTTTAAAAGTCCAATCGAAGATACTGATATTCCTAGGGTACAAAAAATCCTAAATAGTATTCCAACTCTAATTCTCTCAACCAAGATTATCCGTAATCGGATCTATTTTAGTGGTGTCTTTTGGGGAATGGGAGACGAAGAAAATATAATAATTCAGCCTCCTGCTTGGGATATGTCTGAGATTTTTAAACAATCAGATGACCAGGAAGAAGCCATTCTCCAAATTGAGGAAACAATTTCTTATATCCAAAAAATCCTCATTGTTTATATCAAAGATCTATATTTTTTGAGCTTTAATTTTTACTACGAGCCGACAATACTATCCAACGAATTCCAGAATATCTTTTCAGAGAGTATTGCAACAACATGTGAATCCTTAAAGGAATCCCTTAGATCAGCTCATGCTGAACAGATCAAACGACTCAAGGTAATGCGAGAAGAAAATCAGTCAAAATTTAACAAAAATACAATATCAAAATCACAAATTTACGATTTTTCTTTTGAACAAAAACATGCTTCAATAAGTGAATTGTTTCACCCCAAAAACATTGATTATCTTGACGGTTTACGTGAGGCTCAAATAGACCAATTACTTAATGCTCTCGTCAGCAAAAAATCAAGTGAGAACGATGCATTGTTTGTGTGTTTGGATTTGGGTCTAACACATTATGATATGGGGAAATATGAGTTTGCCATAACAGACTTCAGTAAGGCTATATCGCTAGATCCCAATGATGATGTTTTTTATCGACTCAGAGGCGATTCGTACTATTGTTTAAAAAAATACAGTGAAGCAATAGAAGACTATGGTGAAGCAATTAGGCTAAACAAGTTAATTAAGTTGTACTTAAATTCTGAATACCATAATTGCTCTGGATACTACAATATGCGAGGTGTTGCATGCTATCGCCTGGAGAAATACACAGAGGCATTACAAGATTTTGAAAATGCTCTTAGATTAAATCCCCAAAATCAAAATTCAATATATCTGGATAATAAAAACCAAATCAAAAAAATTGTCAACTTCGAATCTGAATCAGATGATATGTTATTTTGACTAAGATTATTTTCGAAGTTTTTTCTGAAGTGAGTTTTTGTTTGACGATAGTGCAATCTTTTTGTTTGTCAACAGGATCCAGTCCTCGATCAATGGCTAGTTTGTTCCCATAGCGTTGTTGCAAAATTTCTCCTAAACTTTGGCTCTGTAAATGTTTTATCTATCCCAAGCCCATCTCGAACGCTTCCAACGCTGCCCGCCAGCCTTCCAAGCCCTTTATCTAGAGCAACTGACGGCTCCCAACAACCCAGATTATCTGGAAAATCAGCAATGGGGCATCCGATTTCACCAGGCGATGCAACAACTCCAGCTAGGCTTGCCCCCAGCGCAAATTACCACAGACTCCAATCTCCACCAGAGTCTCCAAGCCCTGCTCACCGCCCAACCCCAACTCCTCGACCAACAGCAACAAACTGCCGCCGAATACCGCCGCACCCTGATGATGGGCAATTTTCTGCTCACGATTATTTGTGATTGGATCAATTTTGGTGCTGAGACCCTCCAAATTTACGACTGGAAAACCTACCGTCAACCCCGCCAAAGCGATGATCTAAAAGACCACTGGCAAACGAAGCTCTATCTTTATGTCATGGCCGAGACCACGGGTTATCAGCCGGAGCAACTCGTGATGACTTACTGGTTTATCGCCCCAGGTCAAGCGCCCCAATCCCTGACATTTCAATATGATCAGACTTGGCATCAGCACATCCACACTGAACTGGTCGCCCTGCTGACCCAACTGCAACGGGATTTAGAGCAATACCTTCAAGATGGTACGCCTTTGCACCATGGCGATCGCCAAATTTGTCCCCATTGCCCACCCCATCAGCATTTTTCCGAGGTTGAAACCCTAGATTTTCTCGCCGGGAAAAGCCTAGAGGACTTTCTGGGGGAGATTGAAGCAGTACAATTGTAGACGCACCATTCATCCAGAAGCACAAACCCCAGACCAGATTTATGGCGACAGAATTGCACACAGAGCTAGAAGAAGCCGTCCGATTGCGACGGAATTTTGCGATCATCTCCCACCCCGACGCGGGTAAAACCACCCTCACCGAAAAACTCTTGTTATACGGAGGTGCCATTCACGAAGCCGGAGCCGTCAAAGCCCGTCGCGAACAGCGCAAAGTTACCTCTGACTGGATGGAGATGGAGCAACAACGGGGGATTTCCATTACCTCGACGGTGCTGCAATTTTTGTATAACGGTTACCAAATTAATCTGCTCGATACCCCTGGTCACCAAGACTTTAGTGAAGATACTTACCGTACCCTCGCAGCGGCGGATAATGCGGTAATGCTGGTGGATGCGGCCAAGGGTCTGGAGACCCAAACTCGGAAATTATTTGAAGTCTGCAAACTGCGATCGCTGCCCATTTTTACCTTTATCAACAAATTAGACCGTCCGGGGCGGGAACCCCTCGAACTCCTCGATGAAATTGAACAGGAATTGGGTCTGCAAACCTATGCGGTAAATTGGCCGATTGGCATGGGAGACAGATTCCAGGGAGTTTATGACCGTCGCCTCAAGAAAGTGCATTTATTTGAACGGACAGCCCACGGCACCAAGGCCGCCACGGAAACCGTTTATAAAATTGACGATCCGGCCCTCGAAGGTATTTTAGATGCAGATCTTTACGAACAACTCCAGGAAGAATTAGAAATTCTCGAAGAAATTGGTGCCGACTTTGACCTAGAAGCGATCCATGCGGGCAAGCAAACTCCCATTTTCTTTGGCAGTGCAATGACCAATTTTGGGGTGCAACTCTTCCTCAGTGCGTTCCTGGAATATGCCCTGAAGCCGGAGCCACGGGCCTCTAGCCTTGGTGATTTAGAACCCACCTATCCCGAATTTACTGGGTTTGTCTTTAAACTCCAGGCGAATATGGACCCCAAACACCGCGATCGCGTTGCCTTTGTGCGGGTCTGTACCGGGAAATTTGAAAAGGATATGACCGTCAGCCATGCCCGCACCGGAAAAACAGTGCGTCTATCCCGTCCCCAAAAGCTCTTTGCCCAGGGCCGTGAATCCCTCGAAGAAGCCTATGCGGGCGATGTAATCGGTTTAAATAATCCGGGGGTGTTTGCCATTGGCGATACGATCTACTGCGGCAAAAAATTGGAATATGAAGGTATTCCCTGCTTTTCACCGGAACTATTTGCCTATCTAAAAAATCCCAACCCCTCGAAGTTTAAACAATTCCAAAAAGGAGTCAAAGAACTCCAGGAGGAAGGGGCCGTACAAATTATGTATTCCGCCGATGAATTTAAACGGGAACCCATTTTAGCTGCCGTTGGACAACTGCAATTTGAGGTGGTGCAACATCGTCTCAAAAGCGAATATGGCGTGGATAGTAGACTTGAACCGATCCCCTACAGTGTGGCGCGCTGGGTGACGAACGGTTGGGAAGCCCTGGAAAAGGCGGGCAAAATTTTTAACACGATGATCGTTAAAGACCTTTGGGAACGGCCCGTGATTCTCTTTAAAAATGAGTGGAATCTCCACCAAATCCAAGGGGATCATCCCCATCTCAAACTGTCGGCGATCGCCCCCATTGGTTCTTCTGTTAAATGATGTTTCGCTTGGTAAAAGCCCATGGCAATTCAACTGAAAAAAGGCAACCGCATTTCCCTCAAAAAAGAAGCCCCTGGCCTCAAGAAAGTGATGCTTGGCCTCGGCTGGGACATGGCAACCAGCAGTTCAGGGGGCGGTTTCTTCGGCATTTTTAAAAAGCCCGCCGGTAGCATTGACCTCGACTCCGGGGTTCTGTGCTTAGATTCCCAAGGGAAACTCAACAGTGCCAGTGACTTTGTGTATTACGCCAATCTTAATCACAAATCCGGGGCGATCGCCCACCAAGGGGACAACCTCACTGGCGCCGGCGAAGGGGATGACGAGCAAATTTTTGTCGATTTAGAGCAGGTGCCTGCGACGATCCAGAGTCTGTTGTTTACCGTCACCATTTACCAAGGCCGACAACGGGGCCAGGAATTTGGCCAGATTAAAAATGCCTTCGTGCGCCTCGTTGACCTGAGCAACAACCAAGAGATCGCCCATTACAAACTGTCTGGGGAAACCTACCAAGGCAAAACGGGGATGTTGATGGCCGAGTTACGTCGGGAGGAAAATGGCTGGGCCATGACTGCCCTTGGTGATGGCCTTGACCCCCAGGATTCTGAAAATCTGCTCAAAAAATATCGCTAACTGATCAGCTATTTTTTGCTGGCACGATAAAAAGGTTTTTTCACCACCTGGGCTGGGTACTGTTTCCCGCGGATTTCTACGGTGACAGCTTGACCTACTTTGCTAAATTCCAACGGGAGATAAGCTAAGGCGATCGCCTTTTCGAGGGTGGGGGACATCGTACCACTGGTCACAAGGCCCACTGCTTCACCATTGACGAGAACAGAATAGTCATGGCGGGCGATACCGCGCCCCTGCATCTCTAGGCCCACCAAACGCCGTTGAACACCTGCTGCTTTTTGGGTCTGCAAAATATCCTTAGCGATAAACGCATCTTTTTCTTGCCAGTGGATCAGCCACCCCAAACCCGCTTCCAAAGGGGTTGTGTCGTCGTCCATGTCCTGACCATAGAGGTGTAACCCGGCCTCCAGTCGCAGCGTATCCCGTGCTCCCAAACCACAGGGCATCACCCCCGCATCGATTAAAGCGCTCCAAAGTTTTTTCCCTGCTGTCGGCGCGACCATCACCTCAAAGCCATCTTCGCCAGTGTAGCCAGTCCGGGCAATAAAAGCCGTTTCCCCGAAAATTTGTCCTTGGCCGTGGTTAAACAGCTTTAGGGTCGCCAAATCTAAATTTTCCACAACAGGTTGCAAGGCTTTCTCCGCCTGGGGGCCTTGGATCGCCAGCAAGATATTTTCTTGGGAGACATCGGTTAAAGTGATCCCCTGCGCTGTCAAATGGTGCGTTAACCAGTCCCAATCCTTCTGGGTGGTGGCCGCATTCACAATCAAAAAGCCCTGGCGATCGCCCTGGTGATAATAGATCACATCATCGATGATGCCGCCGTGGTCATTGAGTAGCACTGTGTATTGCGCTTGACCGGGAGCAAGTCGTGCCAGATTTGAAGGCACCAGTTTTTGCATGGCTGCAATGAGGTTTTCCCCAGCCAACTGAAACTTGCCCATGTGGGAAATATCAAACATTCCCACCTCTGTGCGCACCGCCTGATGCTCCACCTTTAGGCCTTTGTATTGCACGGCCATCTCCCAACCGGAAAACGGTACAAATTTGGCACCCGCTGCAATGGCGAGGTCATGGAGGGGCGTGCGCTGTAAAGTCATAGGGGCTTCATCCAAGAGACATCACCATCAATGATACGAGGTTCTCAGAACGGAATCTCATCGTCTGGGGCCACTGGCACGGGTGGACGACCTTGAACAACGGGGATGGTCGGCGGTTCGGGAACAGGTGGTGGGGGTTTTTCGGGTTCGGGAGGAAGCACAACCTGCACGTCCGTTTCTTCTGGGGGGACAAAGTGAGTCAGTTCGATCACCTCTCCGTCAAACAATTCTGCAAACTGTTGGGCGATCGCCTGAATATCATCGGTCGTTTCTGGGATCTCTGCTGTGGCTGTGGGTTCAGACGCTGATGCTGACTCAACGAGGGGAGGAACCGCTGGGGCTGGCGGGGTGATCTCTCCGAGATCCGCTTTGCGGTGCGCCGTTGGTGTTGGTTCCGGAGGTTTTGGATCTGGTGCTGGTTTGGTTGGCGACCCTAGGGGCGGTGGGGCCATGGGCTGCGGGGTTTCCGCAACCGGGGGCGGCGGCATCTCGATAGGATTTTGCGCCGGAGAAATAACTGTTGGTGCTGGTGCAGGCGTAGATAAAATCGGGGTTACTGATGTTCCTCCCTGGCCATTTTCTAAACCATGGCCCACTTGTAAGGTCACCTTAAGGGGGTTGCCACAGATTTTCTCAAAGGCCGCCTCAAGCTGGAGGGTTTTATTTTTGGCAATTTTGAGTAAGTTGGCGCTTTTAATGCCGATGAGAGCGCTGTGATCCGTAAGCTGGAGCAGTTTGCCATGGTCTCGAAACAAAGACTGGCTCAACAGGGGCAGTTGGCGCACAATGCCTTGCCACAATTCTTCCCGTTCCAGGGCCGAAATTGTCGGGCTGGTGGTTGCAGGAGGTGACGGTGATAAAGGGGGTGGCTCGGTGGGCTGAACCGTTGGAGGGATTACATCCTGGGACGGTGGCGCTTTGGCGATCGCCTTTGCTTCTGGTACAGGGGCCGGAACTTGGGGAACTTCGGGTTTGGGAGGAACTTGGTGAACTTGAGTGTCTACCGGAGAGGGGGGCGTTCCAGAGCCGTGGCCATTGGTTGCAGGGGGTGTTTCCCCAAAGGGATGGGGGATGTCCTGTGGAGGTGGCGGAGAAGTCGGCGGTGTCGCGGTAGGCTGCGTTTGTAGATTGATCTGAGTATTTAAAGGAGTGGTCGCGGTTCGAGTAGTTTGGGTCTGTCCAAAAGCAGCGGGAAGTAATCCCAACAGGGTAATTTCTAACCACAGACGCGGTTGGGTCGTATTTTTGAGTTGATATTCACTTTCTTTGAGGTGTTGCTGTCCCTGCAAAATGGTGGAAAGCTCCCACTGGTTGGCTTCCTGGCACAGGATTTCCCAAGTCGGTTGGGTCACAGCGATCAGATCTCCCCGTTGGGGGGCAGTTTTGGCAATGAGCAAATTTAGATAAAAGCTCGCCAAATTTTGCAGCACAACCAGGGGTTCCCGACCTCGGTTTAACAGGCTCCGGCATTGTTGAATAACTGCCTCTGGATCATTGCTGTGAATCACTTGGAGTAATTGCAATAGATCCCGCTCCGGCACGGCCCCCACTAAATCCCAGACCTTATCAGGGGTAATTTCACCGGACAATAAACTCAGTTGATCCAATAAACTTTCTGCATCCCGCAACCCTCCGTTGGCAATTTGCGCAATTAACGTTACCGATTCGAGGGGAATATCGATATTTTCTAAATGGGCAATTTTCCGTAGGTGGGCGACCATCGCATCGAGGGGAATACGCCGATAGTCAAACCGTTGACAGCGGGAAATAATCGTTGGTAAAACCCTTTGGGGATCCGTTGTTGCCAGGACAAATACAACGTGGGCAGGGGGTTCTTCGAGGGTTTTCAATAAAGCATTGAACGCTGCCACACTCAACATATGGCATTCGTCGATGACATAAACTTTGTAGCGACATTGCACTGGGGCAAACTGCGATCGCTCGATGAGTTCGCGAATATTATCAACGCCCGTATTACTCGCCGCGTCAATTTCAATCACATCTAAGGCTGACCCGTTGGCGATCGCCCGACAAACTTCACACTCGCCACAAGGGTGGGGCGTCGGTTGGGCTGCATTTAGACAATTTAGAGACTTAGCCAAGATCCGCGCGCTGGAGGTTTTCCCCGTCCCCCGTGGCCCTGAGAACAAATAGGCTGGGGCAATGCGTCGCTGTTCGAGGGCATTACTCAAGGTTGTGGCGATCGCCTCTTGACCAACCAACTGCGCAAAAGTCTGGGGACGATATTTGTGGTGGAGCGGTTCGTAGGCCATGGGAAACAACGAAAAATTCGATAAAGGACGGCGATCAGTAAACAGTTATGGATCCAGCAGCAACGATAAAGAATCGATATCTAACGTCCAATGTCTAATATCTGGGGGTTAACAACATAAAATGGGTGAGTACAAGAACGACCAGAGCAAGTAAAAGGATTATTAAGGATATGGCGGGTTGGTTAAAAAAGCTATTTTCTCCCTCTCAGGGTCGGGGCCAAATACCCACCGTAGACCTTCCCCCCCTCACCGACGCAGATTTTGAATTTTTATTGGCGCAGCTCCTCCAGGGTATCTCTCGCGGGTGGCAGCCTGACCGCCTAGAAGTATTTATCGCTGATTTGGGGATTCGCGGCAAAGTCACCGCCTGGGAAGCATGGCTAGAACGCTACAGTACACAAATACTAGCACAGGCACAACCCCCCCAACAACAACAAATTGGCACACGATTGCTCTACATCAGTAATGCCTTTAAAAATTCGCCGAAGTTACAACGTTTCGCCCGTGCTTTCGGGGATACAGGACAACAATTAGTCACGGGACGCGGGAAAATTACCATTGAAATTTGGGAGTACGATGGTGCCGATCAACTCGCTGAGTTAGAAACAACCCCAGAAAATACCCCAGTACCAGAATATTCCCAAGAAGCATCCCCAGAAACAGTAGAACCGGTCGTCACCCCCGAAGTGGAAACGGCGGCGGAACCCCTGTCTGAAATGCCGGAAACGATCAATCCAGAGGAACCAGAAACGCCGATCCAAGAGATGCCAGAGGAAACTACCCAAGAAATCACGGAAACCACAACTGAGGGCACTCCCCAAACCATTGAATCGTTGTTTCAGGCTGGTCTGACAAAGGCCGATCAAGGAGACTTTGTTGGGGCGATCGCTGACTGGGATCAAGTGATTGAAATCAATCCAACAATTTCTGCAGTGTGGCATAACCGGGGCAGTGCCCTTGGTCGCCTCAAGCAATATGACCAAGCCCTCGAATCCCTCAAACAAGCAATTCTGTTAGCCCCCGATAACGTTCTCATTTGGCGCGATCACAGTTATGTGCTCATGGCCCTTGAACAATGGCAGGCAGCCCTCAAAAGCTGGAATACCACCATCGAATTGCAAGAAGACCTCACCGAAGCTTGGTACCAGCGGGGCCTCACCCTAGAACAACTCAACAAACTAGAAAACGCCCAAATCAACTACCGTCGCGTTTTGCATCTTGTGCCGGATTTTGTCCAGGCCCGAGAGCGTTTAGAGGCCATCGAAGCAGTGCTCAATGCCCCGTCCTCACCGCTACCGACAGATCCTTGGGCTGAATAATTAAGCGCGGCCACTGCTCTGTCCCCATCTCCATTGTTCTTTTTCTCGCATTTCATGGCACAACAACGCACAATTGACCGCATTTATACCGACGGTGGCTGTATTCGCAATCCCGGCCCCGGTGGTTGGGGAGTGGTGATCCAGTTCACCGATGGCACCGTTTTGGAAATGGG
>Ga0213835_100815_pt1 | contig 24468 bp, 12 predicted proteins | sample SWPATP01_FD_160576 | JGI IMG/M metagenome (GOLD analysis project Ga0213835, IMG submission 160576) | Coastal seawater microbial communities from Marineland, Florida, United States - SWPA TP0 #1 | ecosystem: Environmental > Aquatic > Marine > Coastal | place: USA: Florida | collected 2016-08-05 | reverse complement strand
GAACATAGGAGATTCACAAAGTTAAGTTGTTTTTTTTACGTTTAAATAAACGAAGATTGTATAACTAATTTTGTAATTCGGATGAATCGGAGTGGGCTCAATTTTGCATTATACATTTTGAATTACTTCACCAATGTCATCTTTTTCGTATCCGTAAAGGTGTTACCCGTTTGTAATCGGTACAGATAAACCCCGCTCGATAAATTTCTGGCATCAAACGCCACTGAATGCGAGCCGTGATTCAAATATCCGTTGACGAGTGTTGATACAAGCCGACCATCAATAGAGAAAACATCAACCCGAACCTCCGATGATACCGGTAAATAGAAACTGATTTGTGTGGTTGGGTTAAACGGATTCGGGTAATTCTGATGAAGTTCAAAATGGGTGACAAATTCAGCATCAGCATCAATATTGGTTGATTCGCACGTTCCCCAAACGGGTTTAAACTCAGGTAAAAGCGGGCTTCCTGTTGCGAATCCATTTGGTTCACTGCTTATGTTGGTTACACACCAATTACTCAAATCCTGATTAAAATTTGCGGCGCCATTAAACATGTTGCCCATATTTGTAACCGACCCGACATTCCATCCACCAATATTTTGGTTAAAGACCGTTGCATCCTGAAACATGCCAAACATATTTGTGGTATTACTCACATTCCAACTTGAAATATTTCCATTGAATGATGAAGCTCCCCGGAACATCACATTTATCAATTGAGCATTGCTCATATCCCAATTGTTTAAATCGCTATTAAAAGATTCTGCATCTCTGAACATGTTTCTGAAATCTGTGCCATTGCTTACATCCCAGTTGCTTAAATCGGAATTGAAAGATGTAGCCCCGTTAAACATACTGGTGAAAACAGAAACATTGCTCACATCCCAGTTGCTTAAATCAGAAGTAAAGGAACTGGCACCTTCAAACATGCCATATATGGCCTGATGAGGAAAAATACTCCCAACTTTACTTACATCCCATTGACTTAAATCGGAGTTGAAGTTTGGGGCAAACCGGAACATTTGCTTCATGTCAATAACATTGCCTACTTGCCATTGGCTTAAATCTGAGTTGAATGATGCAGCTGATTCAAACATTTGTCCCATATACATAACGTTGCTGACATCCCACTGGCTTAAATCAGCATTAAACGAAGTCGCACCTGTAAACATTTGTTCCATATCGGTTACATTGCTTACATCCCACCCACTTATATCCTGATTGAAATTACCTGCGCCGTAAAACATTCCTGCCATATCGGTTACATTGCTTACATCCCACTGACTTATATCCGCATTAAAAGATGTGTTTCTGAACATTCGTGCCATGGCTTCGGCATTGGAGACATTCCATCCGCTTAAATCGCGGTCGAAAGACAGTTTGCCCCGGAACATATTGCTGAAATCCTTTACGTTATCTACCACCCAATTGGTGACATCAGGGTTGTAACCGCCAACCTGCCCAGAGAACATAGCATTCATATTTTCCGCATTGCTTACGTCCCAGTTACTCACATCAGCATTGAATTGATTGGCATTATGGAACATATTTTGAAAGCTAACTACATTGCTGACATCCCACCCACTCAAGTCTCCGGAAAAAGCTGTAGCCTCTTCAAACATAGCGCTCATATTGGAAACATTGCTTACATCCCAATCACTAATGTTACCATTAAATTGGCGGGCAGAATAAAACATGGAGCTCATATTTTTTATGGTGCTTACATCCCAATGATTCAAATCGGCTGTAAATCCGGTGACGCCACTGAACATTCTTGTAAGTTCTGTAGCCTGCGATAAATCCGGAGCATCCTCAGCTGTGATGGACAAATTCAACACCTGATAAAAAGCGCCATCCATTGATGACCACTGAATATCGCCCCATTGCTCAACAACTTGTAGTTTTCGGCGGTCATCACCTATGGGAAATGAGAAAAAGTTCCAACGATGGAAATCCCCACTAATTTTAATCCGGTAAATTCCGGCATGTGGGAAAGTGATGAGGTGGTCGTCTGTTGCAATTTCCGAACCATTATTGGAAGGATTACTAACCTCTTCCCATTCAATGAGATAATCTGTACCAAAGCCGGGTATTCTGATTTGGTTGTTGGCTGAATTTCCAAAATTATCCGATTTCCAGATCGTGATGAATGGCTGCTGTTCAGTTGTCTGTTGCTGCGCCTGAACAGTTGCTGATATGAACATGATAACAGCAATTAGTGAAAGGGAGAGCATCGAAAAGATATAAGAGTGAAGCCTTTCAGGGATGAATTGGTGTAGCTGAGCTTTCATACGATTACCTCATTATTTGGTATGATGTTTACTAACGTTGAACCTGTCAGAGATTAAAATCTCCAGTAAAGCAGGTTTAATTATAGTATTACACACTCTATGCCGAAAACTATATATCAAATAATATTAGTATGATATAGTAATTCGTTAGATTTGATTATCGTGGAAAATAATCGGGTAAACCCAACACCTGTTTGTTTATCAAGACATCCCAAAAATAACCTTTTAATACGTCACAGCATTCTTCCAACGAGACACTCCGCTTGTAATAATTTAGAACTATTCTCTAAAAAATGATTATAACCTCAGTTAGATGAATAAATTTTTGTACTGTTGTAGGCTAAGTTGGTGTAAATTGGTGATTTAATAAACGGATAAGTCACGATTGTATGATGTATTAAGTATATAAATAACATTAACATAAATTTAATGGTCAGTGGTATTTTCCGACGACAAATTTACCATAATCTTCTATCAAGTAGATACCTTTTGTATTCACTTCTTCCGTGCACTATTCCACATTTGAAAATGGGGAAACCTGGCAGTCATAGGATACTCCTGGACTTACAGAGGCGGACAAAATCATAAACTTTGGTTTACCAGAATCTCAAAATGTACGTTTAGAAGTGTACAACACGATGGGTCAGCGTGTGGCACTATTGGTCAACCGGCAAAAACCGGTCGGTTATCATTCTGTAAATTTCGATGCTTCAGGACTGGCAAGTGGATTGTATTTGTATCGTTTGCAGGTTGGAAATCAGGTAAAAACGAGAAAAATGGTGCTGGTGAGGTAAGTCTTAAACCCAGGGTTTATAAAAAAAGTCCTGATAAGCATGTTACAAATCAGGACTCTTTTTTTAGTTAGAATATAGAATGTCCATCATATAATCTTCGTTCTCAAGTGTTTGTGGGAATACTGATACGAAGCTCATTGAAGGTTTTTGGGTTGACATTACTCGTGGTAATACAACAGACATCTGATTCCAGCTGCTTTTCGAGCTTCGATTGTTAACAATAATTACCAAATCCGGCTCACTTAGTTCGTTAACTACGATATCAATGATTTTATCACTGGTTTCTACACTCCGCAGGGTTTTTTCTTGCTCTGAATTTGTCAAATACAAATCGCGGTTGAGTTTGCCTTCATCTTGTTCGAAATATATGATTTCGATTTGTGTATTTAGATTTTCGGCAAGTTTAAATAGCGACTCTAACATAGAGATAAAGTTACGTCCTGTGTAACTTTGAGGATGAAGTACAATCACAAGTTTTCTAAACGTTGAGATAGATTGCTCAAGTTTACAAATATAGGTTTGTTGTTTGGTTGTCATTAGTACTTGATCCAAAATACTTCCAAAAATTCGAATAGGTGTAGAAATCACCCCATTCCAACCAATCACAATATCTGTAAAGGCATGGTTATGTGCTGCATTTCTAATTCCTTCTGCAATGTTGAGGTTCGTCTCTACTATAGGATTTGCCTCACTATTAACGGCATGGATATGTCCTTTTGCAATTTCCAGTGTTTTTTGAGCCCGAACCCGTTGTGCATCCCCGTCTTTATAGGTGTTGATTACGGCAAGTGGAAAAATAGGACTTCTGGGATCTGCTTTCAGGTTTGAAGCAAATTCAATCAACTTTGCAGATGTTACCGGATTAGCCAAGGGAACAAGAATTCTCTGGCGAACTTTATCCTCACCAACCATTTCAACCGTGAGGTCGTCAGCAAGCTTCATACCATATTTTTCAACAATTAATGGACCAATGATACAGGTTGCGAGAATCATCATAATTGCTCCATTCAGAATTTCTTCACCAATTAAACCAACTTCCATACCTACAAAAACGGCCGCTAGTGTTGCTGCCGCCTGTGAGTTTGTAAGCCCAAAAATAACCCATGCCTGATCATTACTAAAGCCAAGCAATTTTGATGAGCTAAATGCTGCAAGCCATTTCGTTACGATTACAACTATGGTCATAGCACCCATTATCACCCAAACGTCAAGGTCACTAACTAAAGCTTGTGTATCTACTTGCATGCCAACATAAATCAAAAACAAAGGAATAAAGAAGGCATCTCCGAAAAATTCAACTCGATTTTTGAGTGGACCTTTGTTTGATAGCAAGGGGTTAAGAGCTAACCCGGCCAAAAAAGCTCCAACAATGGCTTCAATACCTATGATTTGAGCCAACCAGGAGCTGATCAACATTACACCAATAACATAGACATACGTGAAGCGCCCTTTTTCTCCCATATTTTTGAAAAATTTATAACTGATTTTAGGGAGCATGAAAAACATAAATACTAAATACAGCGAAAAAAGCCCAATCAGTGTTACCCAAAATAACGTGTTTAATTCGCCATCAACGGATCTGGCAACAACGGCTAAAACGAGCAGCGCAATAGTATCTGTTATAATTGTACCACCCACAGCAGTTGATACACTTTTTTCTTTAGTGAGTCCAAGGCGTGTAATTATTGGATAGGCTACCAATGTATGAGAGGCAAACATACTAGCTATCAAAATGGAAGCAGGAATTGAATATCCCAACCAAATAAAAACAAATGTTCCGGATATTTGTGGGATTAAAAAAGTGAGCGCTCCGAAAACAAGGGTGTTTTTACGCTCCTTTTTAAATTGCGAAAGATTTATTTCTAGACCGGCTAAAAACATCAGGTAGAGCAGGCCAACAATACCGAGAACATCTATTACCCCGGCTGCTTCTATGAAGCCTAATCCCTTAGGCCCTACAATCGTACCTGCGAGCAACAATCCTACAATGCCGGGTAAGCGCATTTTTTGGAAAAGGATGGGTACAATTAAAATGATGAACAACAAAAGCCCGAAGGTTAATACAGGCTCACTTGATATGGAAATTACAAAACCGTTCATAGCTTAATTTAATTTTGTAATCAGAGTTATCTATACAGCACTACACCATTAGCATGTACTAATGAAAGCATGTTGAAGTGTGCTGATGCAGCTCTTCTGATTGTGGTTAATAATATCAGAAGCCAAAGGAGCTGCAAGTGCAGGTAAGCCCTTTGTCTTCTCTCGAAGCCTACGAAGTTAGCTGACGGGTTCGGGCAGAGAGAAATAGCCCTATCAGATGTTTCCGAATTCACCCCAAGTAAAAGTGGTTCCTCCGCTCAAGCATGGATGCCTGACTAAGCTTTGCTAAAATAGTTTAATTTTCTAAAATTCCAAAAAGAGAACAGGCAGTTGAAAAAATATTTACACAATAACTCACAAAAATCATCCCCTCACCACTTTCAACAACCGGCCATTTGCTTCATCGGTGAGGATGTAGAGGTGGCCGTCGGGGCCTTGGCGGACATCGCGGACGCGGGCACCGATCGTGAGTTTTTCTTCGCCAACTACGGTTGTGTCCTCAAGTATAATTCGGCGGACTTCACCGCTTCTGAGGCCGCCACTAAACAGGTTGCCTTGCCATTCGGGAAACACATCCCCCGAATAAACCACTAAGCCGCTTGGTGCTTGCGCAGGCGACCATACTAATTTAGGATCAACCATTCCGGGTTTTGTCGTTTGGCGGGTGATGCGAGGGAAGTGATATTCACGGCTGTAGGTTACGAGTGGCCACCCGAAATTTCCGCCGGGAGTGAGAAGATTGAGCTCGTCACCGCCTCGGGCACCGTGTTCATTGGCCCAAATGAGTCCGGTTTCTGCATCTAAAGCTAATCCTTGAATGTTACGGTGCCCAAAACTCCAAATTTCAGGCATGACATCTGCTTGGCTAACGAACGGCGCGTTTGATGTCGGGTGTCCATCTTCTGTGATGTTGACCACTGTCCCGAGATGATTTCGGGTATTTTGCGCTTGTTCACGTATCCATCCCCCTTCCTTAAAACGAATGTAATTGCCACCATCGGCAATGCTGACTAAAAGTGTGCCATCCGGTAACCACAGCATCCTTGATCCGAAATGCTGATTTCCGCGCTTGGGGACATTCGTTTCAAAAATTACCTGAACCTCGGTCAAAGCATGGTCAGACAACACTCCCCTCGCAACCGTGGTGCGATTTTCGTCTTTATCCCCGGCGGCATAGGTGAGAAACACAACGTGGTTTTCGTCAAAATTGGGATGCAACGCAATATCCAACAATCCACCCTGACCATCCGCAAAAACAGTGGGAACACCTGCAATCGGCTCGGGATGTAATATTCCATCTGTTACCAAGCGCAGCCTCCCCGGACGCTCGGTGATGAGCATGTCTTTTTCTGAAATCCATGCCACCGCCCAAGGATGCTCCAGACCTTCCAGTATGGTTTCAACACTCCAACCGAGGGCTTCGGGAACATCACCCGAGGGCTTTAACGGACCTTCGGGCATTTTGCAGGAGGTGAAGGTCATGCTTAATAAAAGGATCGAAATTAGTGATACAGGGATTCTCATAATCTAGTTTTTTATAAATTACGGCTGTGAATTACTTGTGATTTATGTAATCAATAGTACAAAAACAGCAGGACTCTTTCTCACCATTCACTAAAAAAATAATCTTTTTTAATTGAACCTATCAAAATTCTAGCGTATAGCTTATGCTCGGAACTATAACCACACTTTTATCTAATGTTACGCTTTGGGTTTTGTAATTGTAGTTGTACCCTTCTGCGGTAGCCTGACCCAGCATATTTTTTACCTGTAATGCCCATGTGCCGGAATAATTGGAACGATTTATCCGATAGGTAACCGAGAGATCGGCATAAAAGATGGTTGGCAGTTGGTTTTCGAATGCACGTGTTTCATCGAAAAATACAAGTTCTCTTTCTCTTGACTTCTCTTCTAAAATAGGACTGACTCGCTCCCCGCCAACAACATTAAATCGGGTGTTTATGCCCAAAACTCTACGATTATTGCTAAAGGTAAATTCTCGTCCGACAAGCGCGTTTACAACATAGTTTTTATTGAAACGGGTATTTCGCCAAACGCCGTCACCGGCTTTGTATTTCGATGAGAAAACGGAACCTGTGATTAAAAAGTAGTAACCTTTGTTCAGGAATCGTTCAAATGTGACATCAACTCCCATATTCCGGCCAATGCTGTTATTCTCCATGATATTGCTAAACGCCCACTCTTGCTTATAATTGATCATTGAGTAGGAACTGTCTGCAATTCCCGGTGCATCATACAGAAACTGTAAATAAGGTTCGAGTTTGAACCGAAGATTGTTGTTAATCTGCCAGTCGTACGCTAACACAATATGGTGCGCTTTGGTTGGCTGTAGGTTTTTATTTGGCAATGTGATGGTGCCATTTTCTTCATTTTTAACCATGTAGATTTTTAGTTCTTCCAACTGACTATGTTTTCCATAACCCAGACTGATTGCATGATTTTGATGTATATCGAGACTCAACGCAATTCTCGGGTCGATAGTAACAGCGTTAGTTAGGGCGAAATATCCAACATTAACTCCTGCATTGACAAGCAAGTTTTGTATCAGCTGATATCTGGTTTGTGTATAAACTTCGGTTGCGTAACTGTTTCCGCGATTGTTAACCAAATTACGATAGCTTGCCGGATCGCTTTCTATAGTACTGCTGATATCCAAATTGTATTGCAATCGTTTGAGGGTAACTCCGGATTTAGTGGAAAACCTCGGACTGAGCGAGTGGTTGATATACGAGCTGATGTTCAATTTGCCAGAATTGTCAATAGCCGCAAGGTCCGGATGAGGCACAAGGTCGTCATCTTGTCGCATGGTTTCCATTCGGTTACGAATTCCGGTTGCTGCCAGTGTTGTATTGATGTAGGTTCTTCTGCCTGTTAGTAATCTGTGTGACAGACCAATGGCACCCATTTCTATCCCCCAGTCAAACGAATTTCTGTCCCAGTCATTTTCCCAAATATCAGGATTCGTTTCTAGCGGTTGACGCATTTTGTCAATCCCGCCAATCCCCCAAAGTGAAAACGTTCCAGCCTTTCTCGTAGGCATATTGAATTTAAAGGAAAGATCCTGATATCGAATTTGTTGATCCGTCGGAATTACATTAATATCAGTAAGAAGCCCAAGTGTTGAATAGCGATAGTTAAACAAATAGGATGCATTTGAACTCAGTGACAATGGACCTTCAGAGGCAATATCCAAGCCCATTGTTCCGGTTTGTAGGGTGTGTTCATACGTCTCGCTATTTCCTGAACGCAGGTTCATATCGAATACTCCTGCGAGTGCGTTTCCGTATTCAGCAGGAAATGCACTTGTGTGAAAATCGGAATTTGCCAGCATTTGGCTGCTAAATAGAGTGACCAATCCGCCGCCTGCTACATTTCCACCCGCAAGGTGATGTGGTGTTGGAATTTCTACCCCTTCAACACGCCAGGAAATACCTTTAGGACTGTTTCCTCTTACAATAATGGCGTTGTTCTGCACATTTCCAACAGCAACACCGGCAAAAGCCGAGACAAGTCTGGCCGGATCATCAAGCCCGCCCGCGTATCTTCTGGTTTCTTCCACACTGAATGATCGCGAACTTACCGTTGCCATGGTATTCAGTGGTTTGTTCTTCATAATTTCCGGGGTTACAACGATGCCATCCATTTCGTAAACAGCTTGTCTTAACCCAATATTAAGGACAACTTCCCTGCCGGATGTAACCAAAAGTTCGGGAATAATTACCGGTTCGTAACCAATATAATTCACCTGAATGGATTGTCTGCCCAAAGCAGCTCTTGATAGCGTAAAATTTCCATGTATATCGGTTGATGCCCCAATCAATGGCTCGGAGCCCATAATCACAACGGTTGCACCTATAAGAGTTTCTTTGGTTTGAATATCAAAAACAGTGCCCTTTATGGTTTGTGTAATGGTTTGTGATTCAGCATCCTGAGTTGTTAAAGAAATTAAAAGGATGGTAAGAATCTGATTAATAAATAATGGTCTTTTCATTGGTTTGGTTTTAAGGTTTGGATGAAGAACTCAATCCAGCTATCGCTTAATATTTATCCAGAATACGAATGCCATGATGGCTATACTTATCACGCAGATAATCACAAAAAGCAGATTTTGGAAAAATTTTCGGATTTGATTTTGGAACTTCATATCAATAAGTGTTAGTGAGTGATTCACAGTGATTGTGTGAACTGCACCAAATATGATGAGATGTCCGGTTACAATCGTCCAAGCCTGTAAGCATGAACCAAGTACATGTCCAATCCGATAGGTTTGGACTTTATGTTTGAACCGCGAAGGCTCAAAGGCACAAAGAATAATTGTGGTTGATTTAGGCATGTGAAATAACCAAAAGCCGTCACGCTGAGAAATTAATATCTGCGCTTACGCTTAATACATTTGATGGGTATGACAGAAATGTTGTAGCGGAGGTTGAGCGGAGCCGAAACCAAAGCGGATATTGAGCTATTTTTTAATTACAAACTAACTCTGTCATTAGTAGCAGTGTCGAAGGGACGGCGAGAATAGCTGCCTGACACTTATAAACCGTTTTTTGCTCGCCTGTTCAGGATAACGAGGCCTGAATTTGTACTTTTCTTTACTCATTATCTTATACCATACAATTTCAAAGAATACCTGTCAGGGTCGTCAGTTGGTAAACGGAAAAGGATATTGGATTGATTTAAAAATGCTACGCTTTGGGCATTTTCCGGAAATTTGACGAAACCAAGATAGTCTCCATTTTCAGAAAAAACATCAAAATATCCGGGGCTGTCTTCAGGCACATTTAGCTGAAACCATACCCGTTTTTCGGCATCGACAAACAAATTCACAAATCGTCTTTTAAATGTAGGTAATTCAATATCAGACCTATCCACTCCGGAAATTTCACTGCTTCTTCTTCGACTTTCCCTTATTCTTTCAAGCTCGGATTCAGAAAATTTTACAGCTGTAGAAATTCCAGAAAAATCAAAGGTATCGTATTCGCCCGTTTGAATATCAACTTTGTGAAACCGGTAGGTTGAATCGTTTTTTATGGTGTAAAAAGAGTGTTCATCAGCAAATGCAATAGGACAAAATGTGCAGGAAATTTGATCAGGAGGCTCATTTTGCAATTCAAGTTCAAGAATCATTAATTCTTCTTTAGTATCAGAAACAGGGTCGTATAATTTAATAACCCAACTGCCGGATGGTACATTCCTGATGCGAATAATGAAAGGATTATTTACCATAAATAGCTTTTCATCAATCCAATGTAATGTTGTATTCCAACCGGGTATATAATCTATGGTAAGGAAACTACCATCTGCTGTGTTAAAAATATGTATTACTCTATTATTCATATCTGCCACTGCAATTTTCCCATCAGGGTGGGTGGCAAGTGAGACTAAAGAGATTAGCTCTCCAGGGCCTCTGCCTTCCCTGGCAAATGTTTGCAGGATATTACCTTCTTTATCTATGAGATAAATTTTTAAAACGGAACTATCCCCAACAACCAAATTTCCATCGCCCGTAAATTGGAAAAATGTCAGATTTGGAAACCGCTCAGGATCGTTTAGTGTCCATTCGTGAATCATTTCGAGTTGTATGTCAGACTCAAATGACGATTGAAACGTGGCTGAGACTCCATCATTAACATCTTGATTACATGCCATTAAAAGGCAAACTGATATAAACAAAAAAATCCTGCGAAAATCTATAAATCGCATAGCCGTCTTGGTTTATGGTTAAAGAAATATTTCAAGAAGATAGTATGTTCGACTTATGAATTCAACAAACTTAAAATCACGAATTCAGTAGCCAGGAAAGAAGCAAATAGTGCAATTATAAGTAAAACGACTTCATTAAACCCGTTCATCATCCTTCAAAACAGACTAAAAAACTGTATATTAGCCAACTCTGAGATACGGCTCGTTTGGTCGTGAAAATTGCATAAAAAAATAGAAGTCCGCATGTTATCTCCCATCATCGGAAAAAGAAAGCGAAATAAATCATTTAATTATCAACCGCGTTATTACGATCCGGATAAAGACCCCGCAACCAGAGCAGGCAAGCGAATCAGGCTTGAAAGCAAGGTACGCAGGGGGCAAGGGCGCTCCATTATTCTTATTGCCAGTGTATTGTTTATTTTATTCTACGTTTTCATAAATATTTAGAACCGGATACGTGTCAACATCCCTGAACGAAACAAAGGTGGAGTCTGAGGAAACCATCATCCATATTTTACCGCCGGAGCTTGCGAACAAAATTGCTGCCGGCTAAGTCGTTGAGCGTCCGGCTGCTGTAGTTAAAGAATTGCTGGACAATGCCATAGATTCCGGCGCTGATGACATCAAAATCATCATAAAAAATGCAGGCAAAGCACTTATTCAGGTGATTGATAATGGCTGTGGCATGGGTAAATCGGATATCCCATTGTGTTTTCAGCGCCATGCTACGTCAAAAATCAGCTCGGTTGATGATTTGTACAACATCCATACACTTGGTTTCAGGGGCGAAGCGATGGCATCTATTGGCTCTGTGTCGCAGATTACCATGAAAACCCGCAGACATGAGGATGAAACCGGATGGGAGTACGAACTTTGGGGCGGCGAAGAACGCTCGTTTATGCCAACACCTATGGAAGCCGGGACTTCGGTTTTGGTGCGCAACCTGTTTTTCAATGTTCCGGCTCGTCGGGCTTTCCTGAAAGTGGATTCAACCGAGCTCAGGCACATCATCATTACTGTTCAGCAGGCCGCGTTGGCTCATCCCGAAATCGGGTTTGAACTGATTGATGGCACCGGATCTTTTTGCAGGAGCCATCAGCATGGCTGGACCTACTTATGGAGTTAGAAAACAAATAATTGATGAATACCACAGTCGATATATGTGTGAAGAAAATATGAGTTATGAAGCCGCTTTAAAAAAAGCGACCCGAAATGTAAATCGAGATCTGTTCTTCATCTCTTTTCTAGGTTGGTCAGGCAATTGGAAACAGCTGAGAATCATCCGTGATTTCGAAGCAGACGAATATATTAAATCCATCACCAAGCCGTTTTTGTTTCTATTTGCAGAAAACGATGAATTGGTTAATCCGGAATGGGCGATGGAAGATTTGTAAAAAATATTCTCAGATGGATTACCCTCCTTTATCGAAACCTACATTGCAAATGGACAAAATCACAGTTTCAGGGTGGCGCCGATATGTTATCGTGGGAAGTGGAGCGATTTGCATTACTCAGATTCCACAAGAATGAGAATGACAGAGTGGCTTGTCAGGCAAGCTCATAAATAAATATATGAACCGGAAAGTCACTACAAATGACAGACCCGCTCTGCGGTTCATTCAACATGTAACAGATTATCCTACGCCGTGACTTCAACCGATTCGGCTACAAACTGCGAGGGTGTTTTCCCGGTAATCTTTTTGAAGACCTGATTAAAGGAGGACTTTGAGTTGAACCCTGAATCCAAAGCAATAGCAAGAATGCTATAATTTTGATTTGCAGCATCTAAAACTCGTTGTTTGAATTCCTCAACTCGAAATGAATTCACAAAATCAAAGAAATTTTTCCCCTCATACTGATTAATCACCTGTGATAAATGATTTACGGAGATTTCCAGTTCATCAGCGAGATTACTTAACGTTAATTTTGGCTCAAGGTAGGGTTTGGTTGTTTTCATCAGCTCAATAAGGTTTTGATGATATTTTGAAGCCTCTTCGGCTTTCAGACCTGATCGCTCATATTCACCTGTAGTTTTGGGCTCAATAATCCGTTGATTTGCACTCAAATCATCAGAAAAGATATTTTTGTACCTGATGCCCGAATATCCCAAATAAAAGATTAAAGCGATTATCATCACATAAAAAATAACATCGGTGTTGAAGTTAAACTCGACTCCTAATCCAGTCTCTAAAATGATAAAAATGATGGTAGTAACGATTGTGAAGCCCATCCCCCAAATAAAAACCTTTAACCAATTCAAATCTATCGTTTCGGTATAGGCGAAGTTCAGTTTGGACAAGGTTTCGTACCGATAAAGTAATCGAAAAGAGGCAATGGCATATCCAACAGCGGACGCAATAAACGCGAATATCGAAAAAGTGATGAATGTAGAGTAATCGTCAATCTCACCATGATTCACCATTAATTTTTGTTCTTCAGTGTAAAAGAAAAAAAATGGAATCATATAGACATAAAAAAGCAACGCGGGCACGAAATGAAGATAATTCTGCCAATTAAATTGCTGATTTCTTCTCAGTGAAAACAATACATACAAATATAAAAAAGGACCATGAAGTAGTGGAAATGGATGATGAATTCCCGACAAATGAGGATAAATATCCCAATAATCAAGCCAATGCAGATAATAGCTAAACAGGTGGAGACCAAATACGAACATCCATACAGCCAGAATCCGATCCGGCATGGTTGCATTCTTTTTCGTCATCAATAAAAATTGAAGAAAAAAGCACAGGAAAATTCCAATGGTAAAAACCGTATTCATGGTGCTGGATTATCCGGTTAGTTTAAGTTTAATTACACTGTATTTTGGAAGATTCACCTTCAAAGTAAGAGACCTTTAATGTAACAATTCTGTTTTTTTAATCCCTAAAAAGTTAATTGCTACATGGTTAACTCAAAATGTGATCTATTGATTATTATTGACAGTGCTTATAAAAAATCAGAATGAATCATATTGCCTAATTCTTTCATTTGCCTACCGAATATACAACCAAACCTGCCGAATTAGCATTCATCCTACTCGCAAGCCTTCTACTGAGATAACTTAGCTTGGGGTTAGCCCTAATCGAATGAATGGTTTTAAAAATCAACTTAAAAAAATAGCATCATGAAAAACCGAATATTCATCTCTATCAAAGTACTATTGTGCTTGGTATTTTTTGTGCAAACTGCCAATGCTCAACAAACCCAGAACCGCTCGATAGCAGAATTCCTTGACGAGAATGGTCGGTTCCAAAACCCGGAAGGTTACAGTGGTAGCCTGGATGTAAACGGATTTCAGTTTAATGATTCTTTGGAGGGGACACCTGTGTTCACCCCTATGAGTGGTACTAACCCCGATAATGAATATTGGACATTAGAGAGTGCTGAACCGGGGATGAATAGCTCAGTTTATGCCATTGCGGTTTCAGGAAACGACCTGTACGTGGGGGGGATTTTTACAAGCGCCGGTGGTGTTCCTGCCAACCGTATTGCACGTTATAATTTAAGCACCGGCACTTGGCATTCAATGGGTGAGGGAACAGATTTAGCGGTCAATGTACTTAAGGTTGTAGGTAGTGATTTGTATGTTGGGGGTTCTTTTCTCCGCGCCGGTGGTATAGTAGTTAATCGTATTGCACGTTATGATATGAACACAGGTAGCTGGCATGCTTTAGGAGTTGGAGCGAATCGTTCAGTTTTTGCTCTTACAGTTGTTGACAATTTTTTATACGTTGGCGGAGATTTTAACACCATTGGCGGAGTTTCGGCAAGAAGTATAGCACGCTATGATTTGAACACAGGTCTTTGGCATAACATCGGCGAGATCTATGGTTCAGTAGACGACTTTGCAGTTTATGGAAATAATTTGTTCGTAGTAGGAAGTTTTTTAAATGCCGGTGGAATTGCAGTACAACGTATTGTCCGCTATGATATAACGAACGGCACTTGGCATTCAATAGGTGATGGGCTAAATAACAGGGTCTATGCAGCTGCGATTTCAGGCAATGATCTATTTGTTGGCGGCAGTTTTACTAGTGCAGGAGGTGTTGAAGTTAGCCGAGTCGCCCGTTATGATATAAGTACGGGCAATTGGTTCCCATTGGGTGGTCAGGTGAATGGATGGGTCTTAGATCTTGCTATAGAAGGTGATAATCTCTATGTAGGGGGATTGTTTACCAGTGCTGCTGACATCGAAGTCAACCATATTGCACGATATGATTTGAATACCGGCAGTTGGCATGCCCTTGGTGGTGGGCTAAATTCCCAGGTTAGGAGCATTGCGGTTAGTGATAATGACTTGTTTATAGGAGGAAACTTCACAATTGCAGAGGGGGGGATTGCCAGCCGTATTGTACGATATGATACAGAATTCAATAGTTGGCACAGCTTGACGGATGGTTCTGGGACAAATAATTCTATTCGGGCACTATTACTTAGTGGTGATGATTTGATTATTGGAGGGGATTTTACAAGTGCTGGTGGAATTGTTGCCAATTATATTGCTCGTTATAATATGATTACCGGTAGTTGGCATACTTTAGGTGAAGGGTTAAATCATGTTGTTAGAGCTTTGGCAATTTATGGCAACGATCTATATGTGGGTGGTTTATTTACTAATGCAGGTGGTATTGAAGCCAACCATATTGCGCGCTATAATATGGAAACAGGCAGTTGGCATAGCCTAGGAGAAGGAACGCAATCTTCAGTCCACGCTTTTGCGACACATGGCAATGACCTATTTGTGGGTGGTTTTTTTACAAGTGCTGGTAATACAGAAGCAAATTATATTGCCCGCTATAATATGCTAACAGGTAATTGGTATGCCATTGATAATGGACCATCATTTGTTATCTATGCCCTTGCGATATCTGGTGAAGATCTGTTTGTTGGGGGGGCGTTTACTAGTACCGGTGGTATTGAAGTCAACCGTATTGCGCGCTATAATATGGATACGGGGAGCTGGCACGCTTTAGACGAAGGTTTAAATGACACTGTATATAGCCTTGCGCTTGTAGGAGACGACCTGTATGTAGGTGGAAGATTTTCCTCTGCTGGCAGTACAACAGCCAATAACATTGCGCGCTATAATATAGGTACAGGCAGCTGGTTTTCTATAGGGGATGGCCTAAATAGCTCGGTCAATGCGCTTACGCTTTTTGGGGAAAGCCTTTTTGTTGGGGGTTTGTTTAGTGAAGCCGGTGATGTAGATGTTAATCGTATAGCCCGTTACGACATAAACGTTGGCAGTTGGCACGCTCTCGGCGATGGGGTGAACAATGACATTCATGCACTTGCTGTTGGGCCTGATGGATTGTATGTTGGAGGAAATTTTACTTTAGCAGGAAATAAACCTGCATCCAGGCTAGCTCGTTGGTCTGGACCTGAGTTTGATCCGATTCCGGAGATTAATTTTTCCGCCGCAATAACAGTTTCCGATGGTAACGGCAACGCAATCTCTCTTACCATTGGTACGGCCACCAATGCAACTACAGGTTTTGACCCGCAGTACGATCAAATGGCACCACCACCTCCGCCAATTGGAGCCTTTGATGCACGCCTGCTTTTCGGGGGGATTTCATATTTCCGCTTCTTCCAGCCCACCACAACTGATCAGACGATCTGGAATGTGCGTTTCGCACCAGCTAATGGGGCTGCACCCATAACGTTGAGTTGGAATCCGGCAGATTTGCCAGTAGGAGGTAGTATGCGATTAACCGATCTGGAAGGTGGGATCATTTACGATGTAGATATGCGGAAGCAGTCCTCACTTACAGTGGAAATAGGTTCGGTGAGTGAAATGATTATTACCTATACGCTTTTTGATGAATTTGAGCGAACATACCTTGCAGGCTGGAATTTAGTTGGTCTGCCAGTGAATCAGCCTCATGACCACTTCCAAGAGGTGTTTACGGGATCTCTAAATGGAACATTATTCCGGTTCGATGGATATTATCAAAGTGCTGAGACACTTGAACCGGGTAATGGTTATTGGTTGTATTTCGGAACCGAATCTTCTGAGGTCTTGGTAGGATTGAATATTCCTTCAATAACGGTTTCCCTTTCAGCGGGCTGGAATTTGATATCCGGACCTACAGAGGTTACTTCGGTGGCAGATATTGATGACCCGGATGGAATAATCGTTGGTTCTGTGTTTGGGTTCAATGAGGCGTACGAGATTGTAAGTGAACTTGCTCCGGGTCTTGGGTATTGGATCAATTCAATTCAGGCTGGCAACATTGGGTTGACAGGTGGTTTCTTTGGTCAATCATTGGCTTCTGAAACTGATTTTGGTAGTTTTCATAAACTTTATATTCAGAACCAAGACAGACGCCCTGTACCATTTTATCTGGGTGGCGATGCTTCGGAACTTCCAGCAAACCTTTTTGTAGAGTTTCCACCCCTTCCACCAACCGGTGCTTTTGATGTCCGTTTCCAAAATCATACGTGGTTGACAGAGTTAAGGGAAACATCGATGTTAGTTCAATCGCCGGGTGAGAACCTTACACTATCATTCCATGCTTCTGAACTGGAGCAGGAAATGGGAGCAATATTAGTGGTTCACAGATCAGGAGGAATTACTGAAGATTATCAAGTAAGTTCGGGAGAGTCTATCACGATTGCAGGTGCGGGTATTGTGAAAATTGATGTGTCAGTAAACACCATGGTTAACATACCGGGTGCAGCACATGAACTGCCGCAAGTGGTTGAATTGGCACAAAACTACCCAAATCCGTTCAACCCGACTACCAACATTACATTCGGTTTACCTGAAACCGGTAATGTGCGGTTAGAAGTCTATAACGTGATGGGTCAGCGCGTAGCCACATTGGTCAATGACCAAAAACCAGCCGGTTACCATACTGTTACGTTCGATGCTAGTCGCCTCGCAAGTGGAACCTATCTGTACCGCCTGCACTCGGGCAATACGGTTATCACCAAAAAGTTGATGCTGATAAAGTAAGAGATTTTTGATCAGTTAAAGATCGTCTCACTTCATTTGAGACGGTCTTTACATTGAATCAGCCACGGATTTTTTAGAAATATTTGAACAAACGAAAAAATGAGAGTACTGGAATTTGTGTTTAAGTGTATAATAATAGCAATTGCTTTTACGCTATTTGGAGAAGAAACATTAAATGCACAAAAGTTGCTCGGAATTCAGATTTCAGATAATCTGGGTGCAACCCGAACCCTCGAATTTGGATTTCATGAAAACGCAACAGAAGGATACGATTCAGGTATCGATCTCATTGCACCGCCCCTGCCTCCTTCCGGTATTCTGGATGTTAGATTTCCAGGCGTGGCTTTTGATCTCTTCAAAGATGTAAGACCATTCTCAAGTAATGAGACATTTTGGACAATCTCTATAATTCCAAATCATAATGCTGAAACCATTACAGTACAGTGGGATTTCAACCATCAATATGTAAGCAGGGGGGCATATTTAATTTTCGGTGGTTCAGAGGTTAGCATGAGAGAGCAACAGAACATAACCCTGAATGCTGTTTCACAAACTATATCCATTAGGTTTGAACCACCGTTAGAATCAGAATCTACACTTTTAGGCTCTGAAGGGTTTCGTCTGTTTTCGGCACCATTTAGATGGATGCATATTCGGGATGTAACCGAGGGTTTATGGACGCAGGGCTTTCCGAATGCAGGTACCGCAGCCGGTGATCCGAATGTGTTTTATTGGGATGAAGCCGGATTTTTTGTTCCCGCTACCGATGGTTTCGCAGAAATAGAACCGGGTAAAGGAATGACGGTTTTTGTTTATGAGGATGACAATTTCGATGGAATTCCGGATGGGTTCCCCAAAGTGTTGAATCACTTGGGATATCTAAGGATGAATGAGGTTCAGGTTCCGGTTCAATGGTCGGGTAATGAACCGCAACAAGGCTGGAATCTTGTGGGTAATCCGTATGAATTACCGCTTGACTTATCTCTGCTTGAGAGCGGAATGGATTATTCAAATATGGCATCATTCTATTATGTATGGATTCCGGAAGCAGATGAGAATAACGGAGCCTATTTGGTCTTTGATCAAGGCGGCGCATTTATTCCGGGAATTTCTTTTGATGGTGTGATTCAACCTTCTCAGGCGTTTTGGTTAAGGTCAACCGGAGCTAATCCGGAGTTGGTTTTAAAACGAGATCACCTTGATGGTGGTCGGGGAAGAATGTTAAGTAACCAATCAAATGCGCTTACCTTTACAATCAATGCAGAAGGGTTTACCGGTAGAACAGCGATTGTAATTTCTGACGAGGAGCGAAATAGTATTCCGTTTTTGGCTCCGTTAAGGGCAGATTGGCTTGAATTAGCCACACATGATTTGGATACATACACAATCATTCGCTACATCAATCTTGCCGATACGGAAGAAATAGTTATCCCAATGGATGTGCTTACAACACTTTCCGGAATGGCAACGCTCTCCTATTCATTAGCCGAAGAGGCGCTTTATGAAGCCAATTTCATGCTTTGCGATGTGATTCAACAGGAGTGTTATGAACTGTCTGTATCAGGTGAGATACACATGTCATTAGACCATCAACTGAAACGGAATAGCACATCAACCATTGGCAATATGATTTCCCCGATAGTCAATCTAGATAAAGGCGCATCACGATTTGAAGTCATCATTCAGCCCAAATCAACATCTGTAGATGCCCACAGAGAGTTACCTGAATCGGTGATGTTATCCCAAAACTATCCCAATCCATTCAATCCTCAAACAGTAATTGAGTTTGCTCTTCCTTTTGAGAGTAAGGTGGTCTTGGAAGTCTTCACCCTACAAGGTCGCAGAGTTGCTACACTAATAAATGAGGTAAAACCATCCGGTTCACATCTTTTCACGTTCGATGCCACACACTTGCCAAGTGGCGTCTATTTCTACCGGTTGCAAGCCGGAACTATGTCCGTCGTAAAAAAAATGACACTGCTTAAGTAAACCAGAAAAACAAAGGAAACAGTATGAAAACAAAGAATCCAAGTCGATCAAGCCAATTTATTATGGTCTTGGTCTTAAGTTATATGATAGTCGGCCTAAGCTTAACGGCTCAGGCGCAACCGGTGAATGTATGGTCGCAAGTGGGCGAAGATATTTCCACCGTTGGTGGATTTGGTTCCGGAGCCGCTATTTCAGTATCGCAGAATGGAGTTCCGGCACTTGCCCATTTAAGCCGAGTACGAATTTTTAATGCCGATACGAATACATGGTCATTTATCGATAATCCAATTACAGAGGTCGGTGATAATCAGGTGTATCAGCATTTCAATTCATCAGCCTCTCCGGATAATGGGATTTATATATTCTTTAGTTTTTTTAGGAATAACAAAGCGTATGTGCATCGTCTGAATTTATTGAACAATACATGGACAATGTTAGGGCATGCTTCGGTAGATCAAACCTATAACATGCAAACGGCGACCTCAATTGTTGCGGGCACACAGGGGAGAGTCTATTTAGCTTACAGAAATGCAAATCTAAGCGGACATATTACAGTTAGGGTGTATAATCCCCTTACAGATAATTGGAATTTATTGGGTGGTGCAACAGTAGCTAATGGTTCTGATCAAACCATTGCACTGTTGGCCGATGGAACTCCAATTTTAATGTATCGCGAAAATAATCAGAATGTTATCAGAACCTATAATGCCGGAACGGATTCCTGGGATTTATTTCCGGAAATTCCATTGGCACATCTTCAGCAACCACAGATTGCAGTTAGTCCAAACGGAACGATTTTCGCACTTACATCGGCAACAAACAATCCATTATCTATTGCAGATTATATGTTCATTGTGCATCGTTGGGATGCAGAAAATGAAGAGTGGATTACCATGAACGGTACTCAAAAGCCTGCGTTCTTTGGTTCAAACCATAGTCGGGCTGGTAGTGTAAAAATGGTGGTGAATGAAGATGACATCCCTTTTGTAAAACAAGTTATAGATGGATTGCCTCCTTACGGTTATACCCAAGTTTCAAAGTGGAATCCGAATACTGAAGCCTGGGAATTTACCCATCCTTGTATAGATCAAGACAACTGTGGTATCAATTCTATCCACCATAATGGAGATTTTAAGGATGATATTACATTAGCTCCAAACGGTGAAGTATGGGTCATGTTAATGAATGGACCAAGTGCAGATCCTGTATATCAAGTGTGGAAGTATGGTCCTGAACCGGAAGAAGAAATTGTATTTGATTGCTCTGCTTTAGATGAGCCCTTGAACACATTTTACCCGCTTTTCACGTTTAATTTTGTGAATGAGGAACCCATCAATTATGAGGTTATGATCACGGATGCTGATAATAATATAGTAATTGATACTGACACCAACACCCTTGGCACCACGGCTTCACATGTATTTATAACGTACCCTGTTGCCATGGCACATTTGGGCGAGTATGAATTTTCGGTAACGCCCATATTTGCGTCAGGACCCGGGGTAACAATCACATGTGATTTTAGCATTAATGTGCCGGTTATTTACGTGGATACCCGCTATCCGCAAGAAAACGTTCAGTTTGGAAATTCCTGGAATGCGCCTTTTTCACACTTTAGTCAGGCACTTGATTTTGTTTCCAGAAATCAAGCAATTCATGTGGCGCAGGGAACATACGTGGTTCCGGGACTCAGAGACCGCTCATTTGAAATTAACAACATCGAAGAGGTACAGATTTTAGGAGGGTTTGAAGGCGGCGATTGGGTTGGAAATCCAACTCCTGGAAATAGAGATTGGCGCAATAATCCCACCATACTATCCGGTGATCGCTTGGGTGATGATGATCCAAACAATCCGTTTAACTCTGATTTCAGAGATGATAATACCCAAACCATTGTACGCGTCTCCAATGTGGACGATACGGTTTTGATGGATGGATTCACAATCTACGGCGGTAATGCAGATGTGCCGGATGTCGCGGATCGTGGAGCCGGAATGTTTATTGAGGATGCATCCATCCAACTTTCAAACATTCGCTTTACCGGAAACAGTGCCTTGATTATGGGAGGCGGAATCTATGTTACCGGCGTAAGTAATCCAACGTTGGAAGGTATTGAATTTATCAGCAATCAAGGCGGTAATTATGGCGGCGGAATTGCACTTGATGGTGGAACAACCCTCATCAATCGTTCATTTTTCTATGATAACAGCGCTGATGGAGCCATATTCGTTTCAGAAAATGGAAACGGAACCATAGTCAATACCATCATCCATCAAAACCAAAGAGGCATTTATGGTTCGTTTAATGAGGGCGGTTCTGTTGATGTGATTAACTCAACCATCACCGAAAACTCTACAAATGGAATTTTTGCGAATGCGCTCACCGTAAATGTGTTTAACTCCATCATTTATGGTTTTGGAATGCAGGTTGATGATTTTGTGATTTCATCAGGGGAAATCAATCTTCAGAATTCTCTTGTTATGAATGCACTTCCCGAGGGAGTAAACGATTTGGGAGGGAATATCATCGGACAAAACCCAATGTTCGAGGATATTAATATGGCGCCATCCGGATTAGCATTAACGGTTTTTTCTCCAGCTGTAAATGCCGGTAACAATGGATTATTACCGGTAGCATTTGATGTTGACTTTTCAGGGAATAACCGAATTTTCAATGCCTCAGTAGATATGGGAGCTTTTGAATTACAGGAAGACCCGATTGGCGAAGTCTTATTTGAAAATTTCTTAGGCGTTTCTGATGACCAAGGAGGCTATAAAGAGCTGACATTTGGTTTAGCGGAATTGGCAACCGATGGATATGACCCGGGTTTAGATCAGCTTGCACCACCTATGCCGCCCCTTGGCGCTTTTGATGTGCGATTTGTTTCCGGAAGTCCACAAGCGGGGTATTTCAAAGATTTCAGAGGATTAGAAAACGATCCTATTGTTTGGACAATCCATTTTCAGCCGGATGAAAATGCAACGGAGTATATGCTGTTTTGGAGTTCATCATCTTTTTATATGATTGAAGGAGAGTTCATTCTTTCTTATGGTTCTCCGGCAATAGAAGTGAACATGAGAGATGAGAGTATGGTTGATTTTGGTACGGAAATTACCACCGCTACCATTACCTACAGCAGAGATACAACGTTTGAACGTACCGTTTCCTACGAGTTAGGTTGGAACTTGATTTCATCACCGATTTCATGGGAACCCGATCCGTTTTTGATCTTCACAAGCGCTGAACCCGGCACATTATTTGGGTTTAATCAAGCTTATACCGATGAATCTGAATTATATGGTGGAAGGGGATACTGGCTTCTATTGAATGAGGATGAATCGGTGACCTTCAAAGGAGAGGCCTTCACGAATGCGTCGCTGAACTTGAATAATGGCTGGAACATGATTGGTTCATTGGCTGAGGAAGTTGTTGTTAGCGAAATTCAGGATGCAGGAAGTATCATAGTTCCGGGTAGTATCTATAAATTTGAGGCTTCAAACGGATATGTACCCGCTTCGGTATTAGAGTCCGGTAGGGGCTATTGGATTCGCACTTCTGAAGCCGGAACGATAGGACTCCAAACGGGTGGAAGTTCGTCATCGTTAGCAAGCACTTCTCCTCAGTTTTCTCACTTTCATCAGATTGTAGTGCAAAATAATGATGGCGCACCGAAAGAGTTTTATCTTGGTGGAACCATCACCGACGATATGCCTCCATCGCATGCGTATGAATTGCCTCCGCTCCCACCAATCGGTGCCTTCGATGTCCGTTTCCAAAACCATACTTGGCTAACGGAGTTACGTGAAACAGCCCTGTTGGTGCAATCGCCGGGTGAGAATTTAAGCCTAACGTACTTGGCATCTGAGGATGAGGTAGGTAATACCATGGAAATTACTTTGCTAAGATCCGGTCAGGAAGCAGAAACCATTACCCTTGCTGATGGCGATCAGGTTGAATTTAGTGGTGCAGGGTTGTACCGTATTGGAGTTGTTGTAAACACAAGTACATCCATAGAACCAACGATGGATGAATTACCACAACAGTTGTACTTGGCACAAAACTATCCTAATCCATTCAACCCAACCACAAATCTGAGCTTTGATTTACCGCAATCAGCAGAGGTCAGCATCGAAGTGTTCAATATTCAGGGGCAAAAAGTGGCAACGTTGTTACGGGAAAGCAAACCGGCCGGCCGTCATAACATCACGTTTGATGCTTCTCGTCTTGCGAGTGGGGTTTACATTTATCGTATGCAAGTACGAACCGGAGAAGGTAATGCTGTAACAAATCAAGTACTAACCCGGAAAATGACTCTTATCAAATAAGATTGACGTACTTAAGCACAAGACAGTCAAGAGATTAAAATCAGATGTTAACCAAAAAGGTCTCTGCCGGAAGGTAGAGACCTTTGTTTTTTGGGAGCGTTGCACTTACTAGCGTGGGGCAACGTCCCACGCGGAGGGTGGAGCGGCAAGGAGAATAACGAAGCTTTATCAACCAACCCTTCGACTACATGCCGGATTAACTTGGTTGCCCTTAGCGCATCACGACCCCGGCATTCCGCTCGACCTGTCCCGACACTTCGGGAGGGTGACGAGTAGAT
>Ga0213835_100814_pt1 | contig 24485 bp, 19 predicted proteins | sample SWPATP01_FD_160576 | JGI IMG/M metagenome (GOLD analysis project Ga0213835, IMG submission 160576) | Coastal seawater microbial communities from Marineland, Florida, United States - SWPA TP0 #1 | ecosystem: Environmental > Aquatic > Marine > Coastal | place: USA: Florida | collected 2016-08-05 | reverse complement strand
GTCTTCCGGCTATGCTGCGCACGACTGAGTTCGGTCCAGGCCATCGTGTTCTCCGGTTGGCTTCGCAACCGAACGGAGTCACAACCTGCTGAATTCACTCAACTCATTTCCGATCAGCCTCTCAGACCACGAAGCGAAGGCGGCGGGAGAGGGGCAGCTCGCGCAGGCGCTCGCCCGTCAGGTCGAAGACGGCGTTGGCCAGCGCGGCCATGGCGGGCGGGGTTGCGGGCTCGCCGACGCCGCCCATGTGCCGGCCGGATTGCAGGATGCGGACCTCGACCTCGGGGGCGCCGGTGATGCGCAGGGCGTCGTGGTCGGGGAAGTTCGTCTGCTCCACCCGGCCGCCGGTAAAGGTGATCTCCTGCAGCGCCGCGGCCGAGAGGCCGAAGATCAGCCCCCCCTCCATCTGTTGCGCGATGATGGCAGGGTCGAGGGCGAGGCCCGGGTCGCAGGCCACCCAGGCGCGGGCGATGCGGACCCAGCCGCCCTCGTCGCGGAGCTCGACCACCTGCGCCACCGGCGTGCCGAAGCTGCGGGTGAAGGCGACGCCGCGGCCGGTGCCCTCGGGCGTGGTGCCGGTCCAGCCCGACATCTCGGCCACCGCCTCCAGCACGCCGCGGGCGGCCGGGTCGTCGATGTGGTCGAGCCGGAAGGCGAGGGGGTCGCGGCCGGCGGCGTGGGCGAGCTCGTCGACGAAGCTCTCGTGGAAGAAGCCGTTGAAGGAGGTGGCGACCGCCCGCCAGAAGCCCACCGGCACGGCGAGCTCCGCCAGGTACCCCTCGGTGCGGTAGGCGGGAAAGGCATAGGGCTGGTCGGCCATCCCCTCCATGTGGCCGCGGTCGGGGCCCGGGGGGGCGAAGCCGGTCATGCGCCGCGCGGCCTCGCGGGTGACGGAGGGGGCGGCGACCTTTGCCTCGAAGGCCGTCACCCGGCCGTCGGCCACCGCGCCGCGCATCCGGGCGATGGCGGCGGGGCGGTAGAAGCCGCGGGCGAAATCCTCCTCGCGCGACCAGGTCACCATCACCGGCACGTCCGGCATTTCGGCCGCGACGCGGGCGGCGAGGACGGTGAAGTCGGTCTCGGCCCGCCGGCCGAAGCCGCCGCCCATCATCGGCGTGTGCAGGGTGACCTGCTCGGGCGCGAGGCCCACCGCCTCGGCGGCCTTGCGGCGGTGGAGCATGGGCGCCTGGTTGCCGGACCAGAGGGTGAGCCGGGGCAGGGCGGGCTCGCAGAGCGCGGCGGCGCCCGGGGGCTCCATGGTGGCGTGGTGCAGGAAGGGGACGCGGTATTCGGCGCTGACCACCTCGGCCGCGCCGCCGAGGGCGCGCTCGACGTCGCCGTCGTTGCGGGGGCGGCTGTTGCGGCGGCTGCCGAAGGCGGTGCGGATCGCCTCGAACATCTCGGCCGTGCTGGCGGGGGCGGGGCCCGGGGTCCACTCCGCCACCACCGCCGCGGCGCCCTGCATCGCCTCCCAGGTGCTTCGGGCGACCACGGCGAAGCCGTCCCGCAGGTCGATCACCCGCTCGACCCCGGGCAGGGCGAGGGCCGGCGCGGGGTCCATCGCGGCCATGCCGCCGCCTGCGTGCGGGGTCATCCGCACGGTGGCGAAGCGCATCCCCGGCATGCGGACGTCGAGCGCGAACTCGGCGGTGCCGGTGGCCTTTGCCGCCATGTCGACCCGCGGCAGCGCGCGCCCGAGGAGGCGCCAGTCGGAGGCCGGGCGCAGGCGCACCTCGGGCGGCTCGAGGCCGGCGGCCGCTTCGGCCAGGTCGGGGTAGGGGATGCGCGTGCCGTCCGGGGCGGTGACATGGCCGTCCTCGGTGCCGAGCCTGTCGCGGGCGAGGCCGAGGCGGCGGGCGGCGGCCTCCTTCAGCGCCTCGCGGGCGGTGGCGCCGGCCAGCCGCATCCGCACGAAGCCGTCGAGGATGGAGGTCGAGCCCCCCGTCACCTGCAGATCCATCAGCTTGCCGGCGCTGCCCAGCGTGTCGGCCAGCGTCTCGCGCCAGCCCGACAGCCCCTCGGGGTGATAGCGCCACGCGCCGCGCAGGAGCGCCGAGTTGTAGTAGGCCCGCGCGGGAGGGCCGTGCATGACCTGCACCTCATCCCAGGCGAGGTCGAGCTCCTCGGCCACCAGGGCGGCGAGCGTGGTGTGGATGCCCTGGCCCATCTCGGCCCGGGGGGTGACGATGCGCACACCGGCCCCGTCGATGACGACGAAGGGGCCGAGGGCGCCGGGCTCGTCCGCGAGCGGGTTTTCCACCGGCCGGCGCAGGGCCCGGACGCCGAAGGCGACACCGCCCGCGACGGCGAGCGCGCCGATGAGGAAGCTGCGGCGGGCGAGGCGGCGGAGCCTGGGCATCTCAGGCCCCCCGCATCGCGCGCGCCGCACTGCGCACCGCGGCGCGGATCGCGCCATAGGTGCCGCAGCGGCAGAGGTTCAGCGCGAGCGCGGCGTCGATCTCGGCGTCGGTCGGCTCGGGAGTCTCGGCCAGCAGGGCGGCGGCGGCCATGATCTGGCCCGACTGGCAATAGCCGCATTGCGCTACCTGATGCGCGATCCAGGCCTGCTGGATCGGCGCGGGGGCCTCGGGCGTGCCCAGCCCCTCGATGGTGGTGACCTCGCCGTCGACGGCGCCGAGGGGCAGCTGGCAGGACTGCACCGCGCGCCCCTCGACATGCACGGTGCAGGCGCCGCAGGCGGCGACCCCGCAGCCGTATTTCGTGCCCGTCAGATGCAGCACGTCGCGCAGCACCCACAGGAGCGGCATGTCTTCGGGCAGGTCGAGCGCATGGTCGGTGCCGTTGACGCGCAGGGTCCGGGGCATGGGGGCTCTCCGATCCGGTCGGGTTGGGCCATGAGGTAGAGGCGGCGGCGGCGGGGTCGAGGCCCCTCGCCTCATGTGGCGCCCGGGCCGGGCGGGGCAGGGGGGCTCTCGAGCCCCCCGTCGTGCTGCGCACGTTCGTCGGGAAAACCCTCCACTGGAGGGTTTTCTGATCCTCCTCACCCCGAGGATATTTGAGGAAAGATGAAAAGGGCAGGGGGAGCGCCGGAGGGAGGGGTCAGACGACCGTGACCCGCGTGCCGCGCCCGACCCGGCCGTAGAGGTCGATCACGTCCTGCTGCCACATCCGGAAGCAGCCCGAGGACGCCCGCCGCCCGATGGAGCGCCACTCGGGAGTGCCGTGGATGCGGATGCCCTCGTCCTGCCCGTTGGCGAGGGTGCGCAGATAGAGCGCGCGCGCGCCCAGCGGGTTGGTGGGCCCGCCCGGCTGGCCCTCGGCCCAGCGTTCGAGGCTGGGGTCACGCTCGATCATCGAGGGCGTGGGGGTCCAGCGCGGCCAGTGGGCGGTGCGATAGATCTCGGCCCGGCCGGTCCAGTCCAGCCCCTCGCGGCCGATCGAGATGCCATAGCGCAGGGCGAAGCCGTCGGGCAGCACGAGATGCAGCAGCGCATACTGCGCCAGGATCACGATCTCGCCCGGTTCGGCCGCGGGGGCATCGAGACCGGGCGTGGGGTAGCCCACGATCTGCCGGTGCAGCCAGCCGGGAAACTCCTCGACCCGCACCGCCGGCAGCGTGTAGGAGCCGTCGCGCCGCGCGGCATAGTGCTCGTCGTTCGAGGTCGACAGCTGCGGCGGCTCGCGCCGGGGCGAGGGCGGCGCCATCACCTCGTCGCAGCCGCTCGGCCCGAAACTCGCCAGCCCGCCGCCGATGCCCAGAAGCACCCCCCGTCGTGTCAAACCCATGTTCCTGATCTCGCGCAGATTTCCACGTGACAGTCTAGCGGGCCTCGGCGCCCGGGTCCACTCTCGCCGCAGCCGGCACGAGCGAATCGTTGCGGCAACGCCGCGCCTCGCGTAGCCTCGGCACCCGGGGGGCAGGTGCCCCCGTGTGGCCGTGCGTACCCTGTCCCAGGAGCGTCGTAGGCGGAACGTCCCGACCGAGCGGGGTGACCCATGTCCGTACCTGCCATGACCGACGAACAGGCGGCCGTCTTCACCGCCGCAGCGCGTCACTTCGACGTCTACATCCTCGTGCGGCGCACCAACCCGGCGTCGCTGGCCTATGTCGGCCGCGCAGGCTTCACCCCCAAACGGTTGGACTGCAAGGCAAAGACCGCCGACCGCGATATCCACCATCCGAGCCGGGGGCGGATCGAATGCGCGGGGCTGGTGGTGGACCCCACCGTCACCGGCGCCGGCGCCTTCGCCTCGGGCCGGAAATACGACAAGGCGCTGGAGGAGTGGAAGACCTTCTCGAGCCGGCAGCTGACCAACGAGGTCCGCAGCTGGGAGGGGCAGCAGCGCCTCACCTACATCCCGCGCGGCGGGCTCTACCTCGTCGATCTCGACCCCGACAGCCCCCGCCACGGCTGCGTCAAGTTCGCCTCCAACAGCCTGATCTCGGCCGCGAAATACATCCACGGCGATTTCGACCTCTACGGCATCGTGCCGGCGGACAGCCCCGCGACCAATGTCCGGGTCACGGAAACGCGCCACGGCTACGCCCATGCGCGCAGCCCCGAGTTCCTCGACGTGCAGATCTTCGTGAACAGCCGGCTGGGGGTGCCGATGATCCTGCACGGCGCGCAGGAGGCCTATGCCTCGGAGCACGACGAGGACGAGCTCGACGTCTTCCACCCCGACGGCCGGATCACCTCGGCCGAGAGTGCCGCCGAGATCGCCCGCCTCTATGCCACCCTGTTCGAGGGCCGCAAGCTCTTCACCCGCGGCGGCGCCGTCCGGGTCGTGCGCGGCAAGTTCAACACCCCGGCCTGACAGGCCCCAACCCGGACAGGCGCCGCCCCACAGGCCCGAGGCTCACCCCGCAGCCTGTTTTCATCTTTCCTCAAATATCCTCAGGGGGGAGGCCTGCGCAGCAGGACGGGGGGCAGAATGCCCCCCTGCACCGCCCGGGCCGGGCGGGGTCACAGCTCGGTGCGCACCGCCCACAGCTCGGGAAAGAGCTCCACCTCCAGCATCCGGCGCAGGTACGGCACCCCCGACGTGCCCCCCGTGCCGCGCTTGATGCCGATCACGCGCTCGACCGTGGTGACATGGTTGAAGCGCCAGCGGCGGAAGTAATCCTCGAAATCCACCAGCTTTTCGGCCAGCTCATAGGCCTCCCGGTGCCGTTCGGGCGCGCGATAGACCTCGGCCCAGGCCGCGCGCACCCCGTCATGGGCCCGCCACGGGCGCGCCACGTCGCGGCCCAGCACCTCGGCCGGCACCGGAACCGTCCGCGCCAGATGCCCCAGCGCCGCGTCATGGAGGCTCGGGCGTCCCAGCTCGGCCTCCAGCGCCGCCACCAGATCGGGCCGGTGGGCATGCGGCTTCAGCATCGCAGGATTGCGGTTGCCGAGGGTGAACTCGATCAGCCGGTACTGCCAGGACTGGAACCCCGACGACCGGCCCAGCGCCCCGCGAAAACGGGTATAGTCGCTGGGCGTCATGGTGCGCAGCACCTCCCAGGCGCCGTTGAGCTGCTCGAAGATGCGCGCGACGCGGGCGAGCATCTTGAAGGCCGGGCGCAGCTCGCCGCCCAGGATCGCGGCCCGCGCGGCCCCGAGTTCATGCAGCGCCAGCCGCATCCACAGCTCCGAGGTCTGGTGCTGCACGATGAAGAGCATCTCGTCATGGGGCCGACATCGGCTCCTGCGCCGTCAGGATCGCGTCGAGGCCGAGATGGTCGGTGCAGGACATGCGCCGGGCAAAGCCGGTCTCGGCGCCGTCGCCGGAGGGATCATGGGCGGAGGCGGGTGCAGGGCGGTCAGGGCCGGTCATTGGGCATCGCATGCGCAAGGGGACAGGTCGGGGCAGGCAGCGGGGCGCACCCCGGCGTGTCCCTTCGCCGCCGCCACCCTGCCCAGCCGCCGCCACAGCGCCACCCATCCCGCCGGCCGGCAGAGCGGCGGGTCGCGGCCCCTGCCGGCACGGCAGCGCCCCGCGGCGGCGCGCATGGCCCGCAGGCGCGGGGCCCGGCCCCCCGCATCGGACCATCCCGGCTCGGCGGTCCGCCCGCCACGGGATCCACCGCGCCTGAGGCACCCGGCGCCCGGTCGCGGGGTGCGAGGGCCCCGGACGCGCGGCGCGCCCGGCCTCATGTCACCGCGTTGCGCCGGCGGAAATCGGGGCGGTCCCACGCCCGCGCTGCCATCACCTCGGCCAGCACCGCGACCGCGCGGGTCACCTCCGCGGGCCGCAGATAGAGCGGCGTGAAGCCGAAGCGCAGGATGTCGGGGGCGCGGAAATCGCCGATCACGCCGCGCGCGATCAGCGCCTGCACGATGGCATAGCCCTCGGGGTGGCGAAAGCTCACCTGGCTGCCGCGCCGCGCCGGATCCCGCGGCGAGGCCAGCACCAGATCCGGACAGCCCGCCTCCACCCCCGCGATGAAGGCCTCCGACAGCTCGATCGAGCGGGCGCGCACATCGGCCATGTCCACCTCGTCCCAGACCTCCAGCGCCGCCTCCAGCGCGGCGAGCTGGATCACCGGCGGCGTGCCCACCCGCATCCGCGCCACCCCCCGCCCCGGCCGATAGTCGAGGTCGAAGGCAAACGGCGCCTCATGCCCCAGCCAGCCCGACAGCGCCGGCACCGCCCGCTCCGCGTGCCGCGGCGCGACATGGATGAAGGCCGGCCCCCCGGGCCCGGAATTGAGGTACTTGTAGGTGCAGCCCACTGCGAAATCCGCCCCCGCCGCGGTCACGTCCACCGGCAGGGCACCGGCCGAATGCGCAAGGTCCCACACCGTCAGCGCGCCCACCGCATGCGCGCGCTCGGTCAGCCGGCGCATGTCGTGAAGCCGCCCGGTGCGATAGTCCACCTCCGTCAGCATCAGCACCGCCACCGTCTCGTCCAGCGCCGCCTCCACCGCCTCGGGCGCCACGGTGCGCAGCGCATGCCCGTCGCCCAACAGCTTCACCAGCCCGTCGGCCATGTAGAGGTCCGAGGGAAAGTTGCCGGTGTCCGACAGGATCACCCGCCGGCCCGGGTTCAGCTTCAGCGCCGCGGCCAGCGCCTGCCAGACCTTGACCGACAGCGTGTCGCCCATGGTCACCGTCCCGGCCGGCGCCCCGATCAGCCGGCCGATCCGGTCGCCCACGCGCGCAGGCTGCGCCATCCAGCCGGCGCGGTTCCAGCCGGTGATGACCATCTCGCCCCATTCCTCGGCCAGCATCCGCGCCACCCGCTCGGTCACGGCGGGCTGCAACGGCCCCAGCGAGTTGCCGTCGAGATAGATCATCCCCTCGGGAATGCGGAACCGCGCCCGCGTCGCCTCGAAATCGGTCATCGCCCGCCTCCGTCGCAGCCTGCCCACGCCGCTTCCCCCGGTCTGCCCCCCGCGCGCGGCCCGGTCAAGGCGCTGGCGCGCCCCGGCCCTGCGGATGGCCACGCGCGGCGATGCCGGGGCGCCGGGGTGGCGGGGGGCTCGATGCCCCCCGACGCGCCGACCCTGGCGCCGCCCTCACCGCCCCTTGCCCCCACCCCGCGACGGTGCTTTCTCGACGGCCACGAGGGAGGATCCGCCATGCGACTGCTCGACTATCCGCCGATCTGGCTCTTCGGCTGCCTCGGCCTCGCCTGGGCGCAGGCCACGCTCCTGCCCACGCCGCTGGGCGCGCAGTGGGCGCCCGCGGTCGGCGCCGGCCTCGCGCTGGCGGGCGGGGCGCTCATGCTCGCGGCCCTGCCGCCGTTCCTGCGGCTGCGCACCACGGTGGTGCCCCACCGCGCGCCCTCGGCGCTCATCACCACCGGCATCTACCGCATCAGCCGCAACCCCATCTACCTCGGCGACCTGCTCATCCTCGCCGGCCTCGCCATCCGATGGGAGGCCTGGCCATCGCTGATCCTTGTGCCCGCCTTCATGGCGGTCTTGACATCGCGCTTCATCCGGCCCGAAGAGGCGCGGCTGCGCGCGGCCTTCGGACCGGCGTTCGAGGCCTGGGCCGCGCGCACGCGCCGCTGGATCTGAGCCGGCGGGGCCCTCTCCATTTCACCGGGAGAGGCGCTTGTGAAAGATTGTTGCGCGCGCTATGAGGGCGCCGCTCGTGCCGCGGCGCGGCGAGACCGACGCCCGGCAGGGCGGAACGAACCACGGGACGAACCACGGGGGGATCGACGTGAAGATCGGAGTTCCGAAGGAGATCATCGAGGGCGAGGCGCGGGTCGCGCTGACGCCCGACAGCGCCCAGGCCCTGCAGAAGCTCGGCCACAGCTGCGCCGTCGAATCGGGCGCGGGGGCGAAGGCCGGCATCCCGGATGCCGCCTATGCCGCCGCCGGGGTCGAGGTGCTGGCGGACGCGGACGCGCTCTTTGCCGCCGCCGACATCGTGGCCAAGGTGCGCGAGCCCTCCGAGGCCGAGCTCGGCCGCCTGCGCGACGGCCAGACGCTGATCTCCTTCTTCTGGCCGGCGCAGAACCCGGAAAAGCTGGAGATCGCCAGGGCCCGCGGCGCCACCGTGGTCGCGATGGACATGGTCCCGCGCATCTCCCGCGCGCAGAAGATGGACGCGCTGTCGTCCATGGCCAACATCGCCGGCTACCGCGCGGTGATCGAGGCGGGCAACAACTTCGGCCGCTTCTTCACCGGGCAGGTGACGGCCGCGGGCAAGGTTCCCCCCGCCAGGGTGCTGGTGGTGGGCGCGGGCGTCGCGGGCCTTGCCGCCATCGGCACGGCGACCAGCCTCGGCGCCATCACCTATGCCTTCGACGTCCGTCCCGAGGTCGCCGAGCAGATCGAATCGATGGGCGCGAACTTCGTCTTTCTCGAGTTCGAGGCGGCGCAGGACGGCTCGGCCACGGGGGGCTACGCCGCACCCCAGTCCGAGGAGTTCCGCCAGAAGCAGCTCGAGAAATTCCGCGAGCTCGCCCCCGACATCGACATCGTCATCACCACCGCCCTGATCCCCGGCCGGCCCGCGCCCAAGCTCTGGACCGAGGACATGGTGAAGCTCATGAAGCCCGGCTCGGTCATCGTGGACCTTGCCGCCGAGCGGGGGGGCAACTGTGACCTGACGGTGCCCGACCAGCGGATCGTGACCGAGGGCGGCGTGGTGATCATCGGCTATACCGATTTTCCCAGCCGGATGGCCTCGCAGGCCTCCAGCCTCTATGCCACCAACATCCGCCACATGGTCACCGACCTGACCCCGGGCAAGGATGGCGTCATCATCCACAACATGGAGGACGACGTGATCCGCGGCGCGACCGTCGCGCACGCCGGCGAGATCACCTTTCCGCCGCCGCCGCCCAAGGTGAAGGCCATCGCCGCGGCCAAGCCCAAGGAAAAGCCCAAGGAGCTGACGCCGGAGGAAAAGCGCGCGGCCGAGATCGCGGCGTTCAAGGCCGAGACGCGCCGGCAGGTCGCGCTCCTGGCCGTGGCGGGCGCGGCGGTGATGGCGGTGGGCCTCGTGGCGCCCGAAAGCTTCATGCGCAACTTCATCATCTTCGTGCTGTCGGTGTTCGTCGGCTTCCAGGTGATCTGGAACGTGAGCCATTCGCTGCACACGCCGCTGATGGCGGTGACGAACGCGATCTCGTCCATCATCATTCTGGGCGCGCTGATGCAGATCGGCTCGACCTCGATGCTGGTCACGGTGCTGGCGGCGGCGGGCATCCTGATGGCGGCGGTGAACATCTTCGGCGGCTTCATGGTGACGCGGCGCATGCTCGCCATGTTCCAGAAGTCCTGAGCGGGCAGGAGACGGGATAATGGATTTCGGTTTCACCATGGCGGCCTATGCGGTCGCGACGGTCCTGTTCGTGCTCTCGCTGGGGGGGCTGTCGAACCAGGAAAAGGCCAAGCGCGCGGTCTGGTACGGCATCATCGGCATGACGGTGGCGGTGGTCGCGACCATGGTCGGGCCGGGCAGCGGGCTGTGGATGGTCTCGGTCGCCCTGATCGCCATCGGCGCGGTGGTGGGCTGGCAACTCGCGACGCGCGTGCAGATGACGCAGATGCCCGAGCTGGTGGCGATCATGCACTCGCTCGTGGGTCTGGCGGCGGTGTTCGTGGGCTTCAACGCCCATGTCGAGATCGGCCGCGTGGCCGAGGCCTTTGCCGCCGGCGGCCTGCCGTTCCCGCAGCCCGCGGGGCCGATGACGACGGCCGCCTATGAGCTGTGGCTGGGGCTCACGGACTTTGCCATGATCATCGGCAAGAAGACGGCCGTCGAGGTCACCATCCTGCGCATCGAGCTGATGCTGGGGATCTGGATCGGGGCGGTGACCTTCACCGGCTCGGTGGTGGCCTATGGCAAGCTGGCGGGCCGCATCGACAGCGCGCCGAAGCAGCTGCCTGGCGGGCACATGCTGAACGCGGCCGCGGCGCTCCTGTCGCTCGCCTTTGCGGCGCTGTATCTGGCCAATGGCGATGCCCCGGTGGTGGCGGCGGTGGCGCTGATCCTGCTGACGGCGCTGGCGCTGTTCATCGGCTATCACCTGATCATGGGGATCGGCGGCGCCGACATGCCGGTGGTGGTGTCGATGCTGAACAGCTATTCGGGCTGGGCGGCGGCGGCCATCGGGTTCTCCCTGGGCAACGAGCTCCTGATCGTGGTGGGGGCGCTGGTGGGATCCTCGGGGGCGATCCTGAGCTACATCATGTGCAAGGCGATGAACCGCTCCTTCGTCAGCGTGATCCTGGGCGGCTTCGGCGGGGCGACCGGCCCGCAGCAGGCGGTGGAGGGCGAGATGATCGCCATCGACGCCGGCGGCGTGGCGGCGGCGCTGAACGACGCGGACTCGGTCATCATCGTGCCGGGCTATGGCATGGCGGTGGCGCAGGCGCAGGCCTCGGTCAGCGAGCTGACGCGCAAGCTCAGGGCGCGGGGCAAGACGGTGCGCTTCGCCATCCACCCGGTGGCGGGGCGGTTGCCCGGGCACATGAACGTGCTCCTGGCCGAGGCCAAGGTGCCCTATGACATCGTGCTGGAGATGGACGAGATCAACGAGGACTTCCCCGAGACCGACGTGGCCATCGTCATCGGCTCGAACGACATCGTGAACCCGGCGGCGCAGGACGACCCGAACAGCCCCATCGCCGGGATGCCGGTGCTGGAGGTGTGGAAGGCGAAGCAGGTGTTCGTGTCGAAGCGGGGCGCCGGCACAGGCTATTCGGGGATCGAGAACCCGCTGTTCTACAAGGAGAACACGCGGATGTTCTATGGCGACGCGAAGGCGAGCCTCGATTCGCTCCTGCCGCTGATCGACTGAAGGGAGCCGCCGCCTCGGGGGGGCGATGCCCCCCACTCGGCGGCGGCCCCGCGCAAGGGCGCGGGGCGCGCGCCGGCCCCGGCGTCGCGCAGGCGGCGCCGGGGCCGGGCGTTTTCGGGGCGGGGCAGGCGCTTTTTCGGGCGTGGGGCGGGGTGCGCCCTTGGTCGCAGGCCATTGCGGGTGCGGTGCGTTTCCTTCGGCCGGCAGGCGGCCTAAGGTCCGGCATCGCCACAGGGACGCCGTGCCATGCCCCCCGAAGATCACCCGCAGCGCTTTCTGCTTGCCAACGAGTTGCACGCCCGGCCGTTTCCGGCGGTCGAGGCGCCGGGGCAGGCGGCCTATCTCGCGATCAAGCCGATCACCGATGCCGCGCGCCGCGACCGGGCCCGCGACCGGGCGCATCTGTTGTCGCTGCTCGACCGCTTCGGGGTGGCGCATCCGCCGCCCGATGCCACCCATCATTTCGCCGATCTCGGCCGCTTTCGCCTGAAGTGGGAGAGCCACACCGAGTTCGTCACCTATACCGCCTTTCTGCCGGGTCTGGGCGAGCGGGCCTTCGACCCTGCCGCCTTCGAGGTGTTTCCGGCCGACTGGCTGGCCGAGGTGCCGGGGGTGCGCTTCACCTCGGCGCTCTTGCGGATCGACCACATCCCGGCCGAGGAGGCGCGGGTCAACGCCCAGCTCGGCGACTGGTTCGTGCAGGAGAGCGTGGCCTGTTCGCGGGTGCTGGACGGGGCCGCCATCATTGCCAGCGACTTTCGCATCGACAGTGCGGGGCACATGCGGCTGGCGGTGTTCGTGGCGCCCGGGACGGGGCCGCGGCGGGTGGGGCGGATCGTGCAGCGGCTGTGCGAGATCGAGACCTACAAGTCGATGTCGATGCTGGGGTTCGCGCGGGCGCGGCAGCTCTCGCCGCAGATCGGCGAGCTGGACACCCGGCTGTCGGGGCTGGTCGGCGCGCTGACCACGGGCGAGAGCCCGCCGGACGAGACGCTGCGCAGCCTGCTGGGGATCTCGGCCGAGCTGGAGAACCTGCTGGTGAAGTCGTCGTTCCGGTTTTCGGCCACCGCGGCCTATGAGGCGATCGTGCATGAGCGCATCGAGGTGATGCGGGAGGAGCGGGTCTTCGGGCGTCAGACGCTGGCCGAGTTCATGCTCCTGCGGTTCGATCCGGCGATGCGGACGGTGCAGGCGGCGGAGGCGCGGCTCGGGACGCTGGCCGAGCGCTCGATGCGGGCGGGGACGCTGTTGTCGACGCGGGTGGATGTGGACCGCTCGGCGCAGAACCAGAAGCTGCTCGAAAGCATGGACCGGCGCGCGGACATGCAGCTGCGGCTTCAGCGAACGGTCGAGGGGCTGTCGGTGGTGGCGATCAGTTACTATGCCGTGGGGCTGGTCGGCAATGTGATCGAGCCGCTGGCCGCGCCGCTGGGGATGCAGCGCGGCCTGTTGCTGGCGCTGCTCACGCCGCTGGTTGTGGTGGCGGTGTGGTTTCTCGTGCACCGGATCCGCGAACGGCTGACGGGGGGGCACTGACGGGGCGGGGATTGAGGAGCCGGTCGGTGGCGTGGGCGCCGGCGGCGATGGCGAGGAGCGCGAGCGCCGCGGCGGTGCCGAGGGTGGGCAGCCCGCCGAGCCCCGCGCCCACGGTGCAGCCCCCCGCCAGCACGCCGCCGAAGCCCATGAGCGCGCCGCCGGCGAGGTAGCGGCCGGTCTCGGCCGGGGCGGCGAAGCTCGCCCAGGCGAAGCGGCGGGTGGCGAGTGCGGCGGCGAGGCTGCCCAGGAGCGTGCCGGCGACGAGGCCGGTGCCGAAGCCCGCGGGCACGGCGGTTGCGGCGACGGTCCAGAACATCGTCTCGGCCCAGGGGCCGGCGAAGGACAGGCTCTCCAGCGGGATCGGGTCGAAGTCGTCGGCGAGCACGAAGCCGGTGCCGACCCAGCCCAGCGGCACCAGCGCGCCGAGGGCGAGGCCGAAGGCGAGCCCGCGCAGGCCAATCCGGCCGCGCAGCGCCAGCGCCCCGGCGGCGGCGGTCAGCAATGTCGTCCACAGCGCCGCGCCCCCGGGCAGCAGGCCTCCGGCGGGCAGGGTGACGCCACCGAGGCCGACCCGCAGCGGCGCCAGCACGCCGCGCATGGTCGCCAGCGCCACCACCGCGAAGACCACCATCACCAGCGCCGCGCGCAGGTTGCCGCTGCCCGCCAGCACCGTCAGCCGCGAGGCGCAGCCGCGGGCGAGCACCATGCCCGCGCCGAACAGCGCCCCGCCCAGCAGCACCGCCAGCACCGGGAGCCGGTCGGCGACCAGGCGGTGGCCGGCGAAGTCCACGAGCCCCAGAGAGGCCGCGGCCTGCGTGCCGGCCACCGCGGTCGCCAGCGCGACCATCCAGAGCCCCAGCGCGGGCGCGCGCTCCTCCCGGGCTCCGGCGATGGCGCGGCGCAGACAGAACCCGCTGACGAGCGCAAGCGCCCCGAAGACGAGGCCGAGCGCGCCCCCGAACAGGAGGCTCGCCTGCCGCGGGGTCAGAACGTCGATGCCGAGCGATTCGTACATGAGGGCGCCTCTGCGGGTTTGCGGAACGGCGTCCTTCTTGACGGCAATGTGAGAGGCGGGCAATCCCGAGGCCGGGGCTGGGAGGCGCGAAGAGCAGGACGTCTTCCCGCCTCGGGGCGCGGTGAGGGCAGGTGTTCCGGCCCGGGCGGCCGCGGGCGACGACGCTCCCGGCCGGACCCTCCCGGCCGGGTGGGCGTCCCTATTTTCAGCGGCCGCGGATGCGCGGGTCGAGCGCGTCGCGCAGCCCGTCGCCGATGAAGTTCACGCTGAGGACGGTCAGCGAGATGAACAGCCCCGGCCAGATCACCCGCGCGGGAAACTGCTCGATCCAGTCGCGGCCGTCGAACAGCAGCCGCCCCCAGGTGGGAAAGTCGGGCGGGAACCCGAGCCCGAGAAAGGACAGCGCGGATTCGGTGATGATGGCCGCAGCGATGCCCAGTGTGGCCGAGACCATGATCGGCGACATCACGTTGGGCAGGATGTGGCGCGTGGTCATCCGCCCCGGCGGCGTGCCGATCGACCGCGCCGCGAGGACGAACTCGCGTTCCTTCAGCGCCAGCACGTCGCCGCGCACGATCCGCGCCGTCTGCATCCAGCTGGTGATCCCGATGGCGGTGACGATGAGCACGAAGACCCCCGTCGCCTCGCCGAAGTTCTGGGCCAGCGCCTCGCGGAACAGCAGCACCATGACCAGCAACAAGGGCAGCAGCGGCAGCGCGAGGAAGAGGTCGGTCAGCCGCATCAGCGGCCCGTCGAGGCGGCGGAAATAGCCCGCCAGCACACCGACCAGCGTCCCGATCACGAGCCCGAGCAGCATCGCCGTCAGCCCCACCGCCACCGACACGCGGCCGCCGTACATCATGCGCGCCAGCATGTCGCGGCCGAGCTGGTCGGTGCCCAGCGGGTGGGTCCAGCTCATGCCCTGGTTGCGGGCGCGGATGTTGATGAAGCCCGGATCGACCTGCCAGATCCATGGCCCCACGGTGACGAACAGCACGATGCCGATGAAGACGATCATGCCTCCCAGCGCGCCCTTGTGGGTCCTGAACTGGTCCCAGACGTCGAGCCACTGGCTGCGGGGCGGGCGCATCGCCTCGTCGGGGGTAAAGGGTTTGGGCCCGGCCACGGGGGCGGGGGGGCCGTCTTCGGTGACGGGGCGGGGGATGTCGGTCATGGCGCGTCTCTCCCCGGCTCAGTCGTAGCGGATGCGGGGATCGAGGATGCCGTAAAGGATATCCGCGATCAGGTTGAACAGCACGATCAGCACCGCGAAGATGAAGGTGATGGTCTGCACCATGGGGATGTCGTTGGCATAGATCGCCCCGATCAGCGCATGCCCCAGCCCGTTCACGCGAAAGATCTGCTCGGTGATGATGGCGCCCGAGAACACCGCCGGGATGCCGATGGCGATGACCGTGACCACCGGGATCATCGAGTTGCGCAGGACATGGACGAAGACCACGGTCTGCTCCTTCAGCCCCTTGGCGCGGGCGGTACGGACATAATCCTGGTTGAGGTTGTCGAGCATCGAGGCGCGCATGAAGCGGCTGATCTGGCTGGCGTTGAAGAGCGCGAGCACGGTGACGGGCAGGACGATCTGCTTCACCTGCCGCACGAAGCTGTCCCAGTCGGTGACGCGCAGCGTGGTGTCGTACATCGACGGGAACCAGCCCAGCCAGACCGAGAAGACGAGGATCAGCACGACGCCGGTGAAGAAGGTGGGCACCGAGAAGCCGACCATCGAGACGAAGGTGCCGATCTGGTCGAACCAGGAATACTGCCGATAGGCCGAGATGATCCCGATCGGCAGCGCGATCAGCACGCCGAAGAGGTATCCCAGCCCCACCACCCACAGCGTCTGCGGGATGCGCTGTGCGATGATGTCGCCGACCGGCGAGCGGGTCTGCCAGCTCAGGATCCGCGGCGCGTCGCGGGCGACGTCCCAGCCGGTCATCTTGGCCAGCGCATGCAGCGGCTCGTTGATCAGCATCATCTCGAGCCATTTGAGATAGCGGATGTGGACCGGCTCGCCGAGGCCGAGGGCGATGCGGATCTGTTCGCGCACCTCGATGGGGATGGTGAGCGGGAGCTGCGCCGTCGGATCGCCCGGCGCGAGGTCGAGCAGCAGGAACACGATCAGGCTGATGATCAGCACGGTCGGCACGGCGAAGGCCAGCCGCCGCAGGGTATAGGTGAACATCGCGCGCTCCGGAGGCTCGGAAGGGGGGCGAAGACGCCCGCCCCGGCGGTGCGGGGCGGGCGCAGGGTCAGGCGCGGATCAGTTCGAGATCCGGTACCAGTCGTGGATCTGCCAGTGCTCGCTGTCCCAGACGTTCAGGATCACGCCGCCCAGCGTGCTCGACCGGGCCGAGACGCGGCCGCGCGCGACCAGCGGCAGATGGGCGAAGTCCTGCACGAACATGTCGTTGAGCGCGATCACCAGCTCCTGCCGGCGCTCGGGGTCGGCCTCGCGGTTCAGCTCGGCCCAGAGCGCGTCATACGCCTCGTTGCAGTAGCGGTTGATGTTCTGGCCCTGCCACTGGGTCGAGGGCTGGGGCTCGCGGCCGCAGCGGCGCTGTTCCAGATGCGGGGTCGGGTCGGTGCCCTCGAACAGCGAGGCGTACATCTGCACATCGGCATAGAACTTCAGATAGGTGTCCGGGCTGGCCGGGTCCGAGCCGAAGAAGACGCCCGCGTCGATGTTGCGGAGGCGGGTGTCGATGCCGATCTCGCGCCACCACTGCTGCACCAGCGCCTGAAAGTCCTGGCGCACCGCGTTGGTCGAGGTCTGGAACAGGAGCTCCAGCCGGCGGCCGTCCCTGGTGCGGATGCCGTCGGGTCCGCGCTCCCAGCCGGCCTCGTCCAGCAGCGCGTTGGCGCGGTCCATGTCCTGCACGAGGCAGGCGTCGTTGTTGGTCGAGGCCATCGCCGGCGGCGCGACGATGAAGTTGCAGGTCGGCCGGCCCATCGGCCCGAAGCCGATCTCGGTCAGCAGCTCGCGATCGAGCGCGAGGCTGAGCGCCTCGCGCACCCGGATGTCGGACAGGATCGGATGCGGATGCAGCCGGGTCGAGCGTTCGCCCTCGGGCAGGCTGGGCGAGGGGTCGGTGAAGTTGATCTCGATCCGCTCCATCAGCGGGCCGAAGTCCACCAGCAGCTCGCCGCGGCCGCCGGCCTCCATCTGCGCGATGACCTCGGGCGCGAGCTGGAGGTTCCAGGCATAGTCCATCTCGCCGGTCTGGAAGACCGCGCGCGCCGCGCCGGTCGCGTCGCCGCCGCCAGCCCAGGTGATGGTCTGAAAGAACGGCCGGTCGGGGATGCGGAAGTTCGGGTTGGCCTCGAACTGGATCACGTCGTTGGGGCGGAAGTCGACGACGCGGTAGGGGCCGGTGCCGATGGGGCCGAAGTTGGCATCCGTGCATTCGGGGGCACGCGCGCCCAGGCACTCGGCGAACTGGGCGGCCTGGATGATGGGCGAGCCGGCGCCGACGAAGGGGATGTAGGGGTTCGGGGTGACATCCTCGAAGGTGACGCGGATGGTCAGATCGTCCAGCGCCTCGACCGACTCGATGCCGGCAAAGCGGTCGCGATAGGCGCAGCCGCCCTCGGGGTGGTTGCAGTATTCATAGGTGAACACCACGTCGGCCGCGGTCACCGGGGTGCCGTCGGACCACAGCAGCCCCTCCTGCAGCCGCCACGTGATCGACTTCAGGTCCTCGGAGACGCCGCCGTTGTCCAGCGTCGGGATGTCGTCGGCCAGCCAGGCGACCAGCTCGCCGTTGTTGTCGAAGCGCGCCAGCGGCTCCAGCACGATGGAGGCCGCGTTCATCTCCTTGGTTCCGCCCGACAGGAACACGTTCATGGTCGAGACGGCCTGCCAGTAGATGATGTTCATGTGGCCGCTCGACCCGCGCTCGGCCATGGCCATGGCCGGCACGAGCGCCAGCGCGGCGGCGGTGCCCATCAGGGACGCTTTGCGGATCATTCAGGTTCCTCCTTGGTGGATTGGCTCGGGCCTCGTGCCGGGGGTGCGGCCCCCGGTCGGGGTTTTGGTGGCGTCATGGAGGTGGCAGGCGACGAAGCGGCCCGGCGCGACCTCGCGGGTCTCGGGCTCGACCTCGCGGCAGACCGGCATCACGGCCGGGCAGCGGGTGCAGAAGTTGCACCCCTGCGGCGGGTTCGCCGGCGAGGGCACGTCGCCCTTCAGGATGATGCGCCGGATGCGCCGCTCGGACGCCGGGTCGGGGTCGGGCACCGCCGACAGCAGCGCCTGCGAATAGGGGTGGAGCGGCTCGGCATAGAGCGCCTCGCGCGGGGCAAGCTCCACGATCTTGCCCAGATACATCACCGCGACCCGGGTGGCGATGTGGCGCACCATGCTCAGGTCGTGCGAGATGAAGAGATAGGTGAGGCCGAACTTCTCCTGCAACTCCTCCAGCAGGTTCACGACCTGCGCCTGGATCGAGACGTCCAGCGCGGCGATGGGCTCGTCGCAGACGATGAAGGCGGGGTTGAGCGCGAGCGCCCGCGCGATCCCGATGCGTTGCCGCTGCCCGCCGGAGAACTCGTGCGGATATCGGTTGGCGAAGTTGCGGTTCAGCCCCACCGCGTCCATCAGCTCGTAGATGCGGTCGAGCTTCTGCTTGCGGGTCCAGCCGGTGTGCTCGTCCAGCGGCTCGCCGATGATGGCGGCGACGGTCATGCGGGGGTTGAGGCTCGCCTGCGGGTCCTGGAAGACCATCTGCATGCGCGGGCGCAGGGGGCGGAGCGCGGTCTGCGACAGGGTCCCGATCTCCTGGCCCTGCAGGCGGATGGAGCCGGCGGTGATGTCGTAGAGGCGCAGCACCGCGCGGCCCGTGGTCGACTTGCCGCAGCCCGATTCGCCCACCATCCCCAGCGTCTCGCGCGCGAGGATGTCGAAGCTGACGTCGTCCACCGCCTTCACCGCGCCGATGCGCCGGCGCAACAGCCCCGAGGTGATGGGAAAGTGCATCTTCAGCCCGCGCACCTGCACGAGCGGCTCGGCGCCGGCCATGCCCGCCCCCTCAGCCATGGGCCACCGCCGCGGGCGGGGTCCAGTGGCAGGCGACCTCGTGGCCGTGCCCGCCCACCGGGCGGCGGGCCGGGTTCTCCTGACCGCATCGGTCGAAGGCATGCTCGCAGCGGAACCGGAACGGGCAGGCCGTGGGGGGAGAGCCCAGGATCGGCGGCTGGCCCTCGATGACCTTCAGCTTCGGGGCGCGTTCGCCGCGCACGCTGGGGACGGTGCCCAGCAGGGCGCGCGTGTAGGGGTGGCGCGGGTTGGCGAAGAGCTCGCGCACCGGCGCCTCCTCGACCACCTGGCCGGCGTACATCACCATCACCCGGTCGGCGATGCCCGCGATCACGCCCAGGTCGTGGGTGATCCAGACGATCGCCATGCCGAGCTTCTGGCGCAGCTCCTTGATCAGCTCGAGGATCTGCGCCTGGATGGTGACGTCGAGCGCGGTCGTGGGCTCGTCGGCGATCAGCACCTTGGGGTCGCAGGCCAGCGCCATGGCGATCATCACCCGCTGGCGCATCCCCCCCGAGAACTGGTGCGGAAAGTCGCGCAGCCGGCGGCGCGCATCGGGGATGCCGACGAGATCGAGGAGTTCGGCGGCACGTTTGCGGGCGGCCTCGGGCGACAGGCCCAGATGCCGGCGCAAGGGCTCCATGATCTGGAAGCCGACGGTGAAGACCGGGTTGAGCGAGGTCATCGGATCCTGAAAGATGAACCCGATCTCGCGCCCGCGCAGGCGGCGCAGCTCGCGCGCCGGCATCTTCAAGAGGTCGCGGCCCCCGAACATCACGCTGCCCTCGCGCGTCTCGGCGGGCGGCGAGGGCAGAAGGCCGATCAGCGACATCATCGTCACCGACTTGCCCGACCCGCTCTCGCCGACGACGCCCAGAAGTTCACCACTGCGCAGATGAAAGCTTACGGAATTGACAGCGTGGATCTCGCCCCCCCGCGTGCGGAAGACCGTCTTCAGACCACGCACGTCCAGAACCGGCTCCCCGGCTTCGGCCATGCCCATCTCCCCGTTGGCGAGCGTTTGTCTGATCGCCGTTGTTTTTACTGGGTTTTCCGGTGCGGCCCTGGGGCGGCGACAAACCCTTGAGCCAAGTGTTAGCCGTTTTTGGAATTGTCGCAATACTCTTCTGCGCCCCACGCCCCGCGGCCTTGACCTCCTGCCGCCGTCGCCTCAGTCTGCACACGCGTTGATCATCCGGATGCCGCCGATGCCCGAGCCGCTCTCTGCCCGCGCCATCCTCGAGAGGCTGGTGGCGTTTCCGACCGTCTCGCGCGACAGCAACCTCGCGCTGATCGACTGGGTGGAGGAGTATCTCGACGGTCTCGGCGTCCACGCCCACCGGGTCTGGAGCCCGGACCGCGCCAAGGCGCATCTCTATGCCCATATCGGCCCCGAGGTCGCGGGCGGCGTGGTGCTGTCGGCGCACACCGACGTGGTGCCGGTGGACGGTCAGGACTGGGCGACCGACCCCTGGAGCGTGACCGAGATCGACGGCCGGCTGCATGGCCGCGGCACCTGCGACATGAAGGGGTTTGCGGCGCTGATGCTCGCGGCCGTCCCGCGGGCGCAGGCGGCGGGGCTGCGGCGGCCGCTGCAACTGGCGCTCTCCTATGACGAGGAGGTGGGCTGCGTCGCCGTCTGCGACATGATCGAGGAGATGGCCCGCCGCCTTCCGCGCGCCGGCGCGGTGATCGTGGGCGAGCCGTCGATGATGCAGGTGGTGACCGCGCACAAGGGCGGCACCGGCTATGACGTCGAGGTGCGCGGGTTCGAGGTGCACTCGTCGCTTCTCCACCGCGGGGTCAGCGCGGTGATGGAGGCCGCGCGGCTGATCGACTGGGCCAACCGCCGCAACGCCGAGAGCGCCGCGCGCCCGCCCTCGGCTGCCGCCGCGGCCTTCGATCCGCCCTGGACCAGCGTCCATGTCGGCCGCATCCAGGGCGGCACCGCGGGCAACATCACCGCCCGGAGCTGCCGCTTCTGCATCGAGTTCCGCGTGGTGCCCGGCGAGCGGGTGGAGGATTGGGAGGCCGCCTTCGAGGCCGAGGTCGCCCGCGTCGAGGCCGCCATGCAGCAGGTCCACCCCGACTGCCGCATCATCCTGGAGAAATACTATGCCCTGCCGCCGCTGGAGCCCGAGCGGGACGGCGCGGCCGAGGCCCTCGCGCGCCGGCTCACCGGCGACAACGGCACCCATGTCGTCAGCTACGGCACCGAGGGCGGCCAGTTCCAGCGCCGCGGCCTGTCCACCGTCATCTGCGGCCCCGGAGACATCGCCCAGGCGCACCAGCCCGACGAGTACCTCTCCCTCGCCCAGTTCCAGGCGGGCGAGCGCTTTCTCGCCCGCGTCATCGACCATCTCACGGAGTGACCCATGCCCGTCCGCAACCGCTTTGCCGAGCTTCTGCCCGAGATCACCGCCTGGCGGCGCGATTTCCACGAACACCCCGAGTTGCAGTACGACACCCACCGAACCAGCGGCATCGTCGCGGCGAAACTGCGCGAGTTCGGCTGTGACGAGGTGGTCGAGGGGATCGGGCGCACCGGCGTGGTGGGCGTGATCCGGGGCAAGGCCACCGGCTCGGGCCGGGTGGTGGGGCTGCGTGCCGACATGGACGCGCTGCCCATCCTCGAGGCGACGGGGGCGCCGCATGCCTCGAAGACCCCGGGCAGGATGCACGCCTGCGGCCATGACGGGCACACCGCCATGCTGCTCGGCGCCGCCAAATACCTGGCCGAGACGCGCAACTTCGACGGCACCGTCATCGTCATCTTCCAGCCGGCCGAGGAGGGCGGCGCCGGCGGCAAGGCGATGTGCGACGACGGGATGATGGAACGCTGGGGCATCCAGGAGGTGTACGGCATGCACAACATGCCCGGGCTTCCGGTGGGCCAGTTCGCCATCCGTCCGGGGCCCTTCTTCGCCGCCGCCGACACCTTCGTCATCGACGTCGAGGGCAAGGGCGGCCACGCCGCCAAGCCGCACGAGAGCATCGACACCACCGTGGTCGCCGCGCACATCGTCATCGCGTTGCAGACCATCGCCAGCCGCAACGTCGACCCGACGCTTCAGGTCGTGGTCTCCGTCACCTCCTTCCGCACCGAGAGCGAGGCGCACAACGTCATCCCCCAGACGGTGCAGCTGAAGGGCACGGTGCGCACCCTCGATGCCGGCGTGCGCGATCTGGCCGAGGCGCGGCTCAAGGCCATCGCCGAGAATACGGCCGCGGCCTTCGGGGCGCGGGCGGTGGTGGACTATCACCGCAACTATCCGGTGATGGTGAACGCCGCCACCGAGACCGAGCACGCCGCCGCCGCCGCCGCCCGCGTGGCCGGCGCCTGCGCCGAGGCGCCGCTGATCATGGGCGGCGAGGATTTCGCCTTCATGCTCGAGGAACGCCCCGGCGCCTACATCCTCGTCGGCAACGGCGATACCGCGATGGTGCATCACCCGGCCTATGACTTCGACGACAACGCCATCCCGGCGGGCTGTTCCTGGTGGGCCGAGATCGTCGAGAGCCGGATGCCGGCGGCCTGAGGCGCGCCTCCCTGCGGGGCCTGACACCGCTTCACGACTCATTGAGAGGCGAGCAGGCGCTTTGCGTTCGCCGCGCCGGCCCCTATGTTGCGATCACAACACACCGGACACCGCCCCCCTGCGCCCTCCCGCAGGGGCCCACCAACATGAGGAGTGATCGATGAACCGACCGGCCGAGACCCGACCGAGCCGCGGCGCCCCGCGCGCCCCCGGAGCGCTGGCCTCCCCGCGGCCGCGGGAGGCCGCGCTCGCCCCCGCCCGACCGGCGCGGCAGCCGCTCTTTGCGCTGCTCACCGCGGCCCTCGTGATGCTGGCGCTGGCGCTGCCGTCCTGGGCGCAGGTGCCGGGCAGCTTTGCCGACCTCGCCGAGCGGGTCAGCCCGTCGGTGGTGAACATCACCACCTCCACCACCGTCGCAGGCTCGACCGGCGGCGGGCCGGTGCTGCCCGAGGGCTCGCCCTTCGAGGAGTTCTTCCGCGACTTCTTCGACCGCCGCCAGCAGGAGCAGCAGCGGCCCCGCCGCAGCCAGGCGCTGGGTTCGGGCTTCGTGATCTCCGAGGACGGCTTCATCGTCACCAACAACCACGTCATCGAGGGCGCCGACGAGATCCGGGTCGAGTTCTTCTCGGGCCTCGAGCTGCGCGCCGAGCTGGTGGGCACCGATCCGCTGACCGACATCGCGCTGCTGAAGGTCGACCACGACAGCCCGCTGCCGGCGGTGCCCTGGGGCGACAGCGAGCGCGCCCGCGTGGGCGACTGGGTGATCGCGGTGGGCAACCCGCTGGGGCAGGGCTTTTCGGTGAGCGCGGGGATCATCTCGGCCAAGGGCCGCGCGCTGCAGGGAAGCTTCGACGACTACATCCAGACCGACGCCGCCATCAACCGCGGCAACTCGGGCGGTCCGCTCTTCAACATGGACGGCGAGGTGATCGGCGTGAACACCGCCATCCTGTCGCCCACGGGGGGCTCCATCGGCATCGGCTTCGCGATGTCCTCGGCGGTGGCGACGCGCGTCGTCGACCAGCTGCAGCGCTACGGCGAGACCTTCCGTGGCTGGCTCGGCGTGCGCATCCAGGACGTGACGCCCGAGATCGCCGAGGCGATCGGCCTCGACCGGCCGCGCGGCGCGCTGGTGACCGACGTGCCCGAGGGCCCGGCGCAGGTGGCGGGCGTGCTGTCGGGCGACGTCATCGTCACCTTCGACGGCGGCCGCGTCACGGACACCCGCGACCTCGTGCGCCGCGTCGGCAACACCGAGGTCGGCAAGGAGGTCCAGCTCGGCGTCTTCCGCGAGGGCGACGAGGTAGAGCTCAGCGTCGTGCTGGGCCGGCGCGAGGCGGCCGAGGGCGGGGCTGCGCCGACCGCCCCGTCCGAGGCCGAGCCGCAGGTGTCCGAGATGCTGGGCCTGTCGCTGTCGGTCGTGACCGACGCCCTGCGGGACCGCTTCGGCCTGCCGGCCGGGACCGAGGGCCTCGTCGTGACCGACGTCGACGAGACCAGCGAAGCCTGGGTCAAGGGGCTGCGCCCCGGCGACGTGATCACCGAGGCCGGGCAGCGCCCGGTCGGCTCCATCGCCGATTTCGAGGCCCGGGTCGACGAGGCCCGCGACGCCGGCCGCCGCTCGCTCCTGCTGCTGATCCGCAGCGGCGGCGAGCCCCGCTTCGTGGCGATCAACATCGCCGACTGACCGCCACGGCCCGGCGCCCGCCATCCCCGGCGCCGCCGGTCCACGCCGAGGCCCCTGGATGCCTCCCAGAAAACCCTCCCCCCGGGGAGGGTTTTCGCCACTCCTGCCTGCCCGATCCCCGCCACGGGCCCCGGCGACATGCGCATCCCGCGCGCCCGCCCCCCTCTCTGCCCTTCATCTTTCCTCAATTATCCTCGGGGGGGTCTCCCGCAGGGAGACGGGGGGCAGACAGCCCCCCCTGTCTGTTGAGACGCTGCTGCTGTCTTGGTTGCGGAGGGGAGCCCGTCGCCCCCCTGGGTCCCGAGCCCGTGTGGGAGCAAGGGTCCCCTCCGCATCGTCGACGGCCTGAACAGTTGCTTGGGAGGCATGATCCCGCACGACATGGACAGGGTGGAGGGCGATCAGAAACCCTGCAGTGCAGGGTTTCCGCCCGGAACG
>Ga0213835_100813_pt1 | contig 24491 bp, 18 predicted proteins | sample SWPATP01_FD_160576 | JGI IMG/M metagenome (GOLD analysis project Ga0213835, IMG submission 160576) | Coastal seawater microbial communities from Marineland, Florida, United States - SWPA TP0 #1 | ecosystem: Environmental > Aquatic > Marine > Coastal | place: USA: Florida | collected 2016-08-05 | reverse complement strand
ATGGTTAGACTAAGTATTTCGATGAACTAATGAGTATTTTGTGCAGTCTTGAGGGTGTGAGACCACACCACTGCTTGGTGTTTCTAGCATAGTGGAACCACACTGATTCCATCCCGAACTCAGATGTGAAACGCTATAGCGGCGACGATACCTGTGGGGTAGCCTACCGGGAAAATAGCTCAATGCCAAGCTTCTCTCTCTTATGAAAAACTGAATATCTTATTCTTCAACTTTATATTCTAATCAAAGCTCTCAATCTACAGGTTGAGGGCTTTATTTGTCGTGTAGAACTACAGTAAAGCTGTCTTTCTACCATGACAGCTTGTGATATTTTCTAAGTAACTGAGAGGTCTAAAATATAAAGCTACTAATCATTCCACTGAGGAGAATAAAGCCAATCGTAACGTTCTCTTCGAAGAGTCGATTGTAGGCTTTGCGGGGAAGATTGGGTTTCCGAATTTTTAGATATTGTTTAAACCAAAGACCGACAGCGATCGCCCAGGCGATACCGTAAATCAAAAGATTAATATTCAATGTTTTGCCTAGAATAGCAAGACAAGTCGCTGTTAAGACAAAGAAAATACCGACGGCTTCGGGGGCAAATTTACCAAAAAAAATAGCGCTAGAATTAATGCCAATTTTCAAATCATCATCCCGGTCGGAGAGAGCGTAGATGGTGTCAAAACCTAAAGTCCAGAAAACTGTTGCACCCCATAACAGCCAGGTTGCAGCAGTTAAATTTTGGGTCACAGCACTCCAACTAATGAGAACGGCAAAGCCCCAGGCGATCGCCAAAACAAGTTGCGGTACCGGGAAAAAACGTTTTGCTAGAGGATAAGCAATAATCACGGGCACTGCGGCGACGCATAGCCAAAAACTAAGGGGATTTGTCCAGGGATTGAAATAAAACGCTAACCCAGCGGCACAAAGAAAAAAGGCGATCGCCGTAATAATTCCTACTTTGACCGTGAGAGCTTTAGAAGCGAGGGGGCGAACTTTTGTGCGTTCCACTTGGGGATCAATATCCCGGTCCCATAAATCATTCACAACGCAGCCCGCAGCACTGGTGGTAATTGCTCCAAGGATAATCACTAAGACCAGTTTCCAGTCGGGTTTGGCCTCAGCCGCTAAGAAGACGGCCCATAGGGCAGGAATGATTAGAATTAAGCGACCCGCCGGTTTATCCCAGCGTAATAAATAGATAATTTTTTTCCAGGTAGGCTCAGAAACCATAGATGTTCAACGAAGAGATGTCATAAAAAATCAGTAAATCGGAGGTAATCCTTAATAATAGAGAAGTCAGCAAAGATGACAGACATAAATCTATGGCTACTTCCGTCTATCAGCTTAAAACGAATTCCACTCAATTTGCGAATGTCACCCAAGGGGAGGACTGTACCCTAGCAGCGATTGATATCGGCACCAACTCAATTCACATGGTGATTGTCAAAATTCAACCCAGCCTGCCCGCATTTACAATTGTGGCCCGGGAAAAAGATACGGTGCGCCTCGGTCATCGCGATCGCCTCACAGGAAACCTGACGGAAGCCGCCATGGATCGTTCTTTAAATGCCCTCCGTCGTTGTCAGGATCTAGCGACGAGTTTTCAGGTGGATTCTTTAGTAGCAGTGGCAACCAGTGCCGTGCGAGAAGCCCCCAACGGTCGAGAATTTTTACAACGGATTGAAGCAGAATTAGGGTTAGAAGTTGATCTAATCTCCGGCCAAGAAGAAGCGCGCCGTATCTACCTCGGTGTTTTATCAGCCGTTGACTTTAACCAACAACCCCATGTTTTGATTGATATTGGGGGCGGTTCGACAGAAATTAGCTTGGTGGAAAGCCATGAAGCACGCTTTCTTAGCAGCACAAAGGTGGGAGCGGTGCGGTTAACCCAGGACTTTGTGAATACTGATCCGATTAGTAACCGAGAATTTGCGGCCCTACAAGCTTATATTCGGGGGATGTTAGAGCGTCCCATTGAAGAACTACAAGAGCATCTTTTCCCGGAAGAACAGGTACAAATGATCGGGACCTCTGGCACCATTGAAACCTTGGCAGCAATGCACGCGATGGCCAATTTAGGAAATGTGCCGAGTCCCCTCCATGGCTATACGTTTTCGCGTCAGGATTTGAGCAAACTGATTCAACAGATGCGGGAGCTTAATTGTCGGGAGCGCTCAAATTTACCAGGAATGTCCGATAAGCGCGCAGAAATTATTCTGGCAGGGGCAATCATCCTCCAAGAAGCGATGGATCTATTGCAGCTGAAAAAAATTACCCTCTGTGAACGGGCGTTGCGGGAAGGGGTGATCGTCGACTGGATGCTTTCCCATGGTTTGATTGAAAGTCGCCTGCAATACCAAAGTTCGATTCGGGAACGGAGTGTGATGGCGATCGCCAAAAAATATCGCGTTGATTTGGTCGCCAGTAAACGCACTGCCGTATTTTCCCTGAGTCTCTTTGATCAGCTCCAGGGGGGGCTGCACCAATGGGACACCGAAGCGAGGGAGATGCTCTGGGCGGCGGCGATTCTCCATAACTGTGGCCTTTACATTAGCCATGCGGCTCACCATAAACATTCCTACTATCTGATTCGTAATGCAGAGCTCCTCGGCTTTAATGAAACCCAATTAGAAATCGTCGCGAACCTCGCCCGCTACCACCGCAAAAGCAAGCCGAAGAAAAAACACGAAAATTATCAAAATCTCATCCACAAAGAACACCGACAGATGGTGAGTGAGTTGAGTGCGATCATGCGGCTTGCGGTGGCCCTTGACCGACGCCAGGTAGGGGCGATCGCCGAAATTCAGTGTGACTTTGATGCGAAACAACGCCTACTCACCCTCAAGCTAATCCCAACCCATAGGGATGATGCCTGCGAACTAGAGCTCTGGAGTTTAAACTATAACAAGGAGATCTTTGAAGAAGAATTTGCAGTGACCGTGGCCGCCCATCTATGCCCCTAAACTCTTAGAATAGTTAATCCACGTTAATCTTTTCTTAAAATCCCTGTACCAATGCGGCGGCGATCGCCCCTGTGACTAGCCCAGATAGCCCCTTACTGCTACCCTTTAGAGAAGATTTCGTTTGTTTGACTACACTTTCTAAACTTTAAGAGAACAATTGTGGTTCTGAGTACTCCTAAAGCCGATCCGACCTCTGCTCCCTTTCCGACCCACCATGCTGCTAAGTGGCCGGGTCTGATTAACGCGTATCGCCAATATCTCCCCGTAACCGACAGCACCCCCGTGGTGACCCTCTACGAAGGCAATACTCCCCTGATTCCCATTCCCAGTATTGCCGCAGAAATCGGTCGTGGGGTGCAAGTCTATGCCAAATATGACGGCCTAAATCCCACGGGGAGCTTTAAAGACCGGGGCATGACCATGGCAATTACCAAAGCCAAGGAAGCAGGGGCCGAAGCCGTAATTTGTGCGAGTACTGGTAACACATCTGCTGCTGCTGCTGCCTATGCTAGACGGGCAGGTCTAAGGGCGTTTGTCTTAATTCCCGATGGTTATGTGGCCCTAGGAAAATTAGCCCAGGCTTTGTTATACGGGGCTGAAGTGATCGCCATTGAAGGCAACTTTGATAACGCCCTCAGCATCGTGCGACAAATGTCGGAAAATTACCCTGTAACACTGGTCAATTCTGTGAATCCCTACCGGCTCCAGGGTCAAAAAACCGCAGCATTTGAGGTAGTCGATGCCCTCGGTGAAGCGCCGGATTGGCTTTGTATTCCTGTAGGCAATGCAGGGAATATCACAGCCTATTGGATGGGATTTTGTGAATACCATGAACTAAATAAAGCGACGAAGCTCCCCCGCATGATGGGCTTCCAAGCGTCTGGTGCGGCACCGTTTATCCAGGGAGGGCCTGTCCATAACCCGGAAACCCTGGCAACGGCAATTCGCATTGGCAACCCGGTAAACTGGGACAAAGCCCACGGGGTGCAAGCGGCTAGCCAAGGGGCTTTTAATGCGGTGACCGACGAAGAAATTATCGAGGCTTATCGCAAGCTTGGGGCTAACGAAGGAATTTTCTGTGAACCTGCCAGTGCAGCCTCGGTGGCCGGACTTTTGAAAGTCAAAGATCAAGTGCCAACGGGAGCAACGGTAGTTTGTGTTCTGACAGGTAATGGTTTGAAGGATCCCGATGCGGCGATCGCCCACAGTTTATCAAAAGGGCAAACCGGAATTCCTGCAAATATGGCAGCGGTGGCTAAGGCAATGGGATTCTAGGCTGTAATTCAATCACTTCAACAAAACTGCGCCTGAATCTGCTAAGGATTTGGGCGTTTTTTTCGGCAACGAAGCAACAAGGTCATCATGTTAAGCTTGACTCCTTCTCAAATCGAACAACTCATCACCCACGCCCAGACCTGCTATCCGGAAGAGTGTTGTGGTCTGTTACTGGGGCAAAATAAAACAGTCCGGGAAATCTGGCCCACGGAAAATACTTGGACGCTGGCGTTTAGCCAAGCAATGCCGGAAGTGCTCCCCCAAAATCCCCAGTCCCAGTCGCGCCATGACCGGTTTGCGATCGCCCCTGCCGCAATTCTCAAAGCCCAGAAATACGCCCGCGCCCAAGGCCTAGCGATCATCGGCATCTACCATTCGCACCCTGACCATGCCGCAATTCCCTCTGAATATGACCGGGCGATCGCCTGGGATATTTATTCTTACCTCATTCTCTCTGTCCACCAGCGGCGCGTCGCTGACTATCGCAGTTGGCAACTCGATGGCGATCGCCAATTTCAAGAAGAACCGATCCAGATTCAGCATTTAGATTCTGAATTCTTACAATAGAGCTAACTTTCCCCAGAGGCTTTCCCATGAGACACCAGCGTTGGTCACGTTTTGTGGTTCCCATCTTGTTTTATTTCGGTGCCCGTTTCGTCTTTCAGCAGACAGAACGACCAACCATTTCCTCGACAGCGAATCAGCCGGTCGCCCAACAGGAACAACCCCTCACCCCCCAACCCGTCAAAAATCCCAATACCGAAACCATCGAACAGCAGATTCATACCCAAATCAATGCCTATCGAGTCAGTCTGGGCCTAGAACCTTTAACGTTGGACTACCGGATTACGAATGAGTCCCGCAAATACAGTGCCAAAATGGCCTCTGGCGAAGCCAGTTTTTCCCATGATGGTTTTGACGAACGGGCCGCTAGCCTTGAAAAACAAGCTTTAAAATATGCTAGTGTTGCCGAAAATCTCGCGCTTCTCCAAGGCTATGATGACCTTGCCACCGTGGCCGTAGAAGGTTGGATCGACAGTCCCGGCCACCACAAAAATATTATTGGCGACTTCGATCTCACAGGCATTGGTGTCGTTAAAAACGAAGAAGGTGTCTACTATTTCACGCAGCTTTTTCTCAAGCGCCGCTAATTACTGCTGACTTCTATCGATTGATCCTGGACATGGTGCGGGTTGTCGAGCAACTGTAATTCCGGCGTCCCTTGGGCAACGTTCAGCTCAAACCAAAACGTGGTACCAATGCCCACTTCACTGATGAGGTGAATCCGACTATTGTGTTTATCAATAATATTTTTCACGATTGATAACCCAAGCCCCGTGCCTTCGAGGGTATGCACACGATTTTCCACCCGGAAGAAACGGTCAAAAATTGCCTCTTGATCCTCTGGGTCAATGCCAATCCCTGTATCTGAAATTTCAATGCGCACCCGCTCTGGATCGTGGGGAACAGGATAGGCTCTCACACTGACACAGCCCCCTGCTTGGGTGAATTTGAGTGCATTCCCCACGAGATTTGTTAGTACCTGTAACAACAAATCATAATGACCCAAAATCATCGGTAGATCAGTTGCTAACTCATGGGTCAGGGTGATTTCTTTATCCCGGGCGTTAAGTTGGTGGGTTCTCAGGGTTTGCTCAATGGGTTGGGAAATATCCACTTCATCAAGGCGATAAACGCGGGAAGATTCAAGGCGCGATAAATCTAAAACATCATTCACTAGACGAGTGAGGCGATCGGTCTCGTTATTGGCGGTTTCGAGGAAATCTTGCCGCTGCTGTTCTGTCAAATCATCCCCATATTCATGGAGGGTCTCAATAAAAGACTTGATATTAAAGAGTGGGGTGCGCAATTCATGGGAAACGTTACTGATAAATTGGCTTTTGGCCTTATTGAGCTCCGCTTCTTTGGTAATGTCTTGGACGGTAATCGCAATGCCCCGCACATTGATTTTGCTCTTGTCTAGCACTTCAGTGAGCAAAATCCGAATCGTTGTGGCTTCTGCCACGTTGTCCACCATATCTTCAAGGGTGATTTTAAATTCATTTCCCCGAATAATTTCTTCGGCATTGCCTTGGACAGCATGGTGCTCAATCAGGAAGTCTGAATCTAGGTTTTCGCCAGCGGCAATCTGATGGAGCGGCCGGGTAATTTGGGTGGTGACAGAGGCGGGTAAGTGGTGCAGGACAGTGGTGCCAATGATTGATTTTTCGTCCCAGTGAAAAATCTTGCGGGCCGTTGGGTTGGCCAAAATAATTTTTAAGTCTGTGTCGAGGAGGATTGCTCCGTCGGCAATGGTGGTGACGAGGGTTTCGAGCTTGGCTTTTTCGGAGGTGAGTTCTTCGATATTTTGCTCTTCGTAGCTAGCAAGCCGTTCGGCCATTTCGTTGAAGTTTACGATCAGTTCACCGAGTTCCCCACCAAAGGGAAGATCAATTCGTTGCTCGAAATTTCCGGCGGCAATATTTTTTACGCCATCGAGGAGTTCTTTAATGGGGCGCGTAATGGTCAAGGCGTTAAAGACACCACCGAGGATGACCATGACCCAAATAAAGACAAACACGGCGAGGGTAACATCCCGCGTCAGATTAGAAGAAGCAACAACGGTGGCATTGGGATTGATGCCCACCACAAGAATGCCTAGGTATTCGTCATTTTGGTGGAGGGGTACGAAGACATCTGTAATTTCGCCGTTGGGGGTTAAATGTTGTTTGGCAACGGGGAAAAATCCGGCGGGATTGTAATCATCTGGTGGAGTAATGCGCCGTTCGATGGTGAGGCTGTTTTGGACTTCGGCTTCGGAGTAGGGAATACCGTAGACAATTTTGCCGTTGGGATCGGCATAGATGAGGTAGCGGACGTTTTCGGTGCTGTTGTAAAAGCGATTGGTGAAGAGGGCGAGGTCGGAAAGATTGTGGTCGGCGACAAGGGGCGCGACGTTTGCTGCCAGTAAAAGGCCCAGATCGCTGCCGAAACGGGTGTCATTCAGGCGGGCATCTTGCTGGATTGAGTTCACCGCCCAAAAGGTAAAACCACTCATCAGCAGGGACACGGCGAGGGTGGCTGCAGCCATCAGTTTGGTCTGCAATGTGAATTCTGACCACCAGCGGGAAAGGATATTGCGGAGTTTGGTGATGAGGGTTAGCAAGGTGTTTTCGGGGGTGAACTTACCAGATCAAGTTTGCTTTATTAAATACAATGTAACGTTTTGTTGCAAGCTACGCTTTTTTGAGGCGGTGTCCAATGTCGCGACGGTAGTACATTCCTGGGAACTGAACTTTGGGAACGGCCTGGTATACGTTGGCGATCGCCTGATCAAAACTGTGACCACGGCAAACAATGCCAAGGACACGACCCCCATTGGTGACGAGGGTATCTCCTTCTAATTTAGTCCCTGCATGGAAAACTGTCGCACCTAGAGCTTCAGCTGCTTGGATACCTGTGATAATCTTGCCCTTTTCATAGGCACCGGGATAGCCCGCCGCCGCCGCCACGACGCAAACTGCACTACCGTCATACCACTGCAAAGGAGGCAGTTCAGCCAGGGTTTGATTAATGCAGGCGAGCATAATCTCATCAAGGGGTGTTTCGAGGAGGGGTAAAACCGCCTGGGTTTCTGGATCGCCAAAGCGACAGTTAAATTCCAGCACCTTAACCTCGCCATTTGGTGCAACCATGAGACCTGCGTAGAGAATCCCCCGGTAATCAATGCCGCGATTTTGTAAAGTTTTGAGAGTGGCCTCCAGAACATCGGTTTGGACTTGGGCCATGATCTCGGTGGTGGCGATGGGCGTTGGGGCGTAAACCCCCATTCCCCCGGTATTTTCCCCGGTATCTCCTTCGCCAATTTGTTTGTGGTCTTGGGAGGGCAGCAAGGGGCGGATCGTCTTCCCATCGGTGAGAGCGAGGACAGAGACTTCCTGACCCACGAGAAATTCTTCGACGACTAAGGTTTTGTACCCTTCGGCCCAGAGGCGATCAACGGCGTTTAAGGCTTCTTCTAAGGTTTCTGCGACGATCACCCCCTTTCCGGCAGCGAGACTATCGGCTTTGACAACGATGGGAACGATGGGCGCGCCTTGGGTTTGGATGTAGTCCTTTGCGGCTTGGGGATTGTTAAAAGTGCCAGCGGCGGCAGTGGGAACCCCTGCTTCGTTCATTAAGTCCTTGGCCCAAGCTTTACTGGCTTCAATGATTGCGCCATCTTTTTTCGGACCGAATACGGAAATCTTGCGTTCTGAGAGAAAGTCAGCAAGGCCGAGGGACAGGGGGACTTCTGGGCCGACGGCAACAAAAGCAATGTCGTGGTCGGTACAGGCTTGGGCAATTCCCGCAAAGTCATCCACAGCAATAGGTAGATTTTGGCAATTTTCTAACAGAGCGGTGCCGCCATTACCGGGGGTACAAACGACTTTCTGGACGTTGGGAGATTGGAGCAGTTTCCAGGCGATCGCATGCTCTCTGCCGCCGTTACCCACCACGAGTACATTCATTGTTACTAATTCAACCTTTGTTAATTGATCAATCTTTTATTCTATCGGAAGAGATTCCCCCATTGGAGGCTATGGTAAAGTTCTGGCAATGGTGAGGGCAGACAAAATGAACTTTGGCAAAATATTTTTGGGTTAGCCCAGTGATAGATCGTAAAAGTGACCGTCAAAGATTTTTTAAAAAGCATTTTCTATCGGGCATAAGTCTCGTCATTTGTGCGGTGGCAGTGGGGGTGATTTGGCAGGAATTTCGACGTATTAATTGGCCCCTTGTCTGGGAAAATTTGAATCACCTTTCTGGAGCTCAGTTAGGACTAGCAAGCTTTTTTGTGGTGTGTAGTTACGGGGCGATCGCCAATTATGATCTTTTGGCATTTCGATATCTCCAAAAAACTTTAGATACCTATAAAATCGCCTTTACAGGGTTGATCACCTATGCCATTAGTCCAAACGTGGGTTTTGCGTTTCTGTCGGGGAGTATGTTGCGCTACCGCCTCTATCGTCAGTGGCAAGTGTCCCATTTAGAAATTGCTCAGGTTATTGCCTTTACCAATTTAAGTTTGTGGGTCGGGTTATTGCCCATTAGTGGCATTATTTTTACGATTTTTAAGTTTCCCCTACCAACGGGCATTCAATTGCCTTTTTTTGCACAATCACTACAGGGATTTGGCATTCTTTGTTTAGGGATTAGTGCTTTATATGTGTTGGGTTCTTGTGTATTTAAAAAGCCATTGCAGTGGCGTAATTATCAGTTTAAATTTCCTTCATTAAAACTTTCTCTTCAGCAGGTTTTTGTATTTAGTTTGGATTGGGGATTTGCCGCTCTAGCACTGCATTCTCTGTTGGCGCCCCCCCTCAATTATCCTGTTTTTTTCGGAGTTTATGTACTAGCGATGGTTGCCGGCTTAGTGAGTACAATTCCCGGTGGTTTGGGGATTTTCGAGACGGTGATTCTCTTTTTCTTGCAAGACACCCAGCCAGAGGAGGTCATTTTAGCCACCTTAATTGTTTTTCGGGGTCTGTACTATTTATTGCCTTTTGCGATCGCCGTTGCCGCTTTACTGTTGTTTGAATATCGCCAAACCCGTAAACCTAAGCAGTTCTAGGCAGGGAATCTGGTACTGCCCAGGCGGCTAGGTCTAAATTTTGGGTGAAAATCTCGTCAATGGGTAGCAGTTCCCCGGTGGTGGTCAGGAATCTATGGTCTGGGGTCGCCCGAATCATTTGGCCATTTTCCAGTTCATATTCATACAAAAGGCGATCGCCCCGTTGGTGCCACTGTTCAATGAGTTGAGCATAAATCAAGCCTTGCGCATCAACACTGTACACATGGCAGAGCAATTCCTGTTCCACGATAGTTTGGATCGGCAGCACCCCATATTCAACGGTGACGACAGGTGTGCCCCCGGCGAGGCAATATTCCGCAAATTTCACCATCTGGTCGAACAAATCCCTGGCGATCGCCTCCGAAACCCCATTGGTCGCCGCCCCCTCCACGAACTTGGCCTCGTGTTTTTTCATTTCATCAATTTTCTTTTTCCCCATCGCCCGCCGCAGCAGATCCGCTTCCCCGAGGGAATAGCCCGCCAAATCCTGGGCCATTTTCATAATCTGTTCTTGGTAAACCAAGACCCCATAGGTTTCATTCAAAATCGACTGCAAAAGCTCGTGCTGATATTCAATCTTTTCGACGCCATGTTTGCGGTTGATAAAAATCGGAATTAAGCCCGCATCCAAGGGGCCAGGTCGGTAAAGGGCAAGGACAGAGGAAATGTCCTCAATGCCGGAAGGGCGCAAATCCTGGACAATTTTTTTCATGCCGTCAGATTCAAGCTGGAAAATCCCCTCTAGATCTCCCCGACCAAACAGATCATGGGTTTTATCAATATCACCCGGTAACTTTTTCGCATGGCCTTTACTGATGATTTCTAGGGCCTTGCGTTCATCGAGGGGTAACTGATCGAGATCCAGTTCTACGTGGCGATATTCTTTGATCAAATCCGCCGCTTTTTTGATGGTAGTGAGATTTTTTAGGCCGAGAAAATCCATTTTCAGCAGCCCCATCGCCTCCACATCTTCCATGTAATATTGGGTGATCACCGCCCCTTCATTGTTACGCTGGAGCGGTACCGCTTCATCTAAGGGCGTTGAAGAAATCACCACCCCGGCGGCATGAACCCCAAAGGTTTTGTTTGTTCCTTCGATGCGGATCGCCATATCGACCCAGCGGCGTACTTGGGGATCGGTTTCGTAGCGACGTTTAAATTCTGGTTCTGGCGTATCGTCGGAAATCATCACCTTCAGCTTTGCCGGTTTGCCCCGGGCCACGGGGATCATTTTTGCCATCATGTCCGCTTCTCCGTAGGGAATATCCAGCACCCGCGCCACATCTTTGAGCACGGCCTTGGAGGTCATGCGGTTAAAAGTAATAATTTGTGCGACCCGGTCTTCACCATATTTTTCGGTGACATACTTGATCATTTCGTCCCGCCGCTCGATACAAAAATCCGTATCAACGTCCGGCATGGATTTTCGTTCGGGGTTGAGGAACCGCTCGAACAGCAGACTGTGGTGAATGGGGTCAATATTCGTAATGCCCAGGGAATAGGCCACGAGGGAACCCGCCGCAGAACCGCGCCCTGGCCCGACGGGAATATCATTGTCCCTGGCGTATTTTACGTAATCCCATACCACGAGGAAGTACGTGGAAAAGCCCATCTGCTGCATCATTTGCAGTTCGTATTCGAGGCGTTCTTTGTAGGTGGGATCGACTTCGGCCTGGGTTTTGCATTTGAGGCGTTTGAGGAGTCCGTCCCAGGTGACTGCTTCGAGGTAACTGTCAGCGGTGTGGCCCTCGGGGACGGGGTAATCGGGAATGCGGGGTTCCCCCAGGATTTTGTAAGGTTCGACCTTGGCGGCAACTTCGAGGGTATTGGCGATCGCCTGGTCAATAATCCCTGGGTCGAGGTGATCTCGAAAGAGTTTACGCATCTCATCGGCGGATTTGAGATATTCGGTGCCGCTGTAGCGGAGGCGCTTATCTTCGGTGATTAATTTTGCGGTTTGAATACACAGGAGGGCATCGTGGGCCTCCACGTCGTAGCAAGAAATGAAGTGGGAGTCGTTGGTGGCGATGATTTTAATGTCGAGTTCCTGGGCAATTTTGACGATCTCCACATTGACGATGCGGTCTTCCTGGGAGCCATGGTCTTGGATTTCGAGGTAATAGTCATCGCCAAAAATATTTTTGTACCACTTCGCCACTTCCCGCGCCCGCTGATATTCGCCCTTGAGGATACATTGGGGCACTTCCCCACCGAGACAGGCACTGGTCATAATCAGCCCTTCGTGGTGTTGCTCAATGAGTTCTTTGTTAATGCAGGGGCGGGCGAAAATCCCTTTGCCTTGAAAGCCCTTGAGGTGCGAAATAGTGGTCAATTTCACCAGGTTTTTGTAGCCCTGGGTATTTTTCGCCAGAACGACCTGATGGTACTTCTTAAACCGTTGGGTTTTGTCTTCGATGTCGCCGTTGATCACGTACATTTCGTTGCCAATGATCGGCTTGATCCGTTTATTGCGACAGGTTTTGAGCAGTTCGATCGCCCCGTACATCACCCCATGATCCGTTAAGGCGATCGCCGGCATTTTCAGTTCTTCAGCCCGCTTAATGAGGGGCTTAATCTGGGACGCGCCATCGAGCAAACTGTAATCACTGTGGATGTGGAGACCGACAAAAGACATGGCGAGGGGGAACTCTAGTAGGGGAAGTAGACCCTCATTTTAGGCGATCGCCTTTCACTATGACGGGGGAAATGCCGGGATTATTCTAGGGGAACATCACCATAGATTTCCTGGAGGGGGGCATTCAGATTTAGGGCTTCGATGTGGGCGATCGCCTCTAGACCTTTATAGGTTTGTAGAAGCCAGATATCAGCTTTTTGGCGACGAAAACATTCCACCAGGTATTGATCCACATTAATGAGGAGATACTCTTGCAGACTGGGAATTTCCCGGTAAAACTCGAACTTGCGCCCCCGATCAAAGGATTCTGTTGAGGGGGAAAGCACTTCTACAATCACCGTGGGGAATTGAATATAGCTGAGTTGTGGCTCGTCTCGCTGGTCACAGGTGACAACTAGATCTGGATAGAAAAAACGACGGCGATCGCCCACATTAACTTTCATATCCGAGATGTAAGTCCGACAGCCCGCAGCCCGGAGTCCATTTTTCAGGAGAATCAATAGGTTACTACTGATCAGATTATGATTGCCCGTGCCCCCAGCCATGGCGTAAATTTCACCATCGATATATTCATGCTTAATTTCGCTCGTTTGCTCAAGGGCTAAATATTCTTCTGGAGTGAGGGGTTGGTGGTCAGAAAGGGCAATCATGGCAAATCTCAGTCAGCGCACCATTCCATTGTGGCAAAAGAGTCGAGGGATGGTTATGAACCTTCACTCTGGGGCGCGAGGCGCAACAGTTGACCCGAATTTGCATCCGTCAGAACGTAGAGGTAACCGTCGGGGCCTTGGCGCACATCCCGCACCCGTTGGCCAATGGGAATCCGCGACTCGGCGATCACATTTCCCTGTTCATCAACTTCTAAGCGGCGAATATCCCGGGAAACCAAGCCCCCTGCAAATAAATTCCCTTGCCAATCCAAAAGGCGATCGCCTGTATAAATCGCTAACCCAGAAGGGGCGATCTAAGGTGTCCAAACCCGCTGGGGATCCGTAATTCCTGGGGCTGTCGTTGTGGGAGCCACGGGGCGACCCGTCGCATATTCCGCACTAAAAGAAACCTTGGGCCAACCGTAATTGGCTTCTGCCTGGATCAGATTCACTTCATCACCGCCCCTAGAGCCGTGTTCCGTCGCCCAAACCCGTTGATTAATTGGGTCAAAGGCCAGTCCCTGAATATTGCGGTGGCCGTAGCTCCAAATTTCCGGTAAAGCGCCCGGCTCATTCACAAAGGGATTGTCATCAGGAATTGAACCATCATCGTTAATGCGAACCACCTTCCCCAGATGACTATCGAGGTTTTGGGCCTGGTTGCGGATAAACTCGCCATCCTGCTCTAGGGGCGGATTTCCGCCGTCACCAATGGAAATGAGTAAGGTTTGATCCGGGAGCCAAGTCAGCCGAGAACCGAAATGCTGACCCCCTTGCTTGGTGCGCGCCACCTGAAAAATCACTTCCCAATCCGTCAATTTTTCCCCGTTAAATTTGGCCCGGGCAACCCTTGTGCGGTTTGCATCCTGGGTGCCAAAGGCATAGGTAAAGTAAACCCAATTGTTTTGTTCAAAGTCTGGATGAAGGGCAATATCTAACAATCCCCCTTGTCTCGAAGCAAAAAGTTGTTGGGCTTCAGCGGCGGAGACTTCTGTAACCCCGGCGATCGCCTCTGGTTCTAACACCCCATCCCGCACCAGGCGCAACCGTCCCGGCCGCTCTGTGATCAACATATCCCCATTGGGCAACCACGCAACCCCCCAGGGACGTTCCAAACCTTCAACAATTGGCGTCACTGTCACGGCATCCACCGCTAAATCCTCCGCCTGGGGACTCATGAGCGTCGGCGTTGTTTCGGTTAGAGGTGAAGTTTCATCGGGCATCGACACGGATTGGGACGAACAACCCACCAGAGGCAAGGCACTCCACCATAGGGCCGTCAGTAGCAGCTTAAGTCGAGTGTTCATGGGTAATAGATACTCCGCGAGAAATATCCCTAGGGTAGATCATCACTCTGATTTTTGGCTGGCGGCCTCTTCCTTCCAACGTTTCAGAGGGACACAGTCAATTTCAAACTGATCCAAGGCCCTAGCAACAACAAAATCCACCAGATCATGAATCGTTTGCGGTTGGTGATACCAAGCCGGAATCGCCGGGACAATTTTTACGCCCACCTCAGCCAGTTGGGTCAAATTCCGCAAGTGAATCAAACTAAAAGGCGTTTCTCTGGGGACAACCACCACTTTACGACCTTCTTTAATAGAGACATCTGCCGCCCGTTCGAGGAGATCAGAGCTGAGGCCATTGGCAATTTTTGCAACTGTGCTCATACTGCAGGGGATGACCAGCATTCCTTTTGTGCGGTAAGAACCACTGGCAATGCCCGCTCCCACATCACCCCAGCGGTGGCAGCGCAAAATGCCTTTTTCTGGAACCCCTGCCTGGTCACGCCAAAACTTAGCTTGGTGATCGGGATCAGCGGGCATAGTAATGCCATTTTCGGCTTGCCACACCATAAAGGATGCTTTTGAGGCGACGACATCCACTGTCAAGTTGGCTTCAAGCAAATATTTGAGCGTCCGCACCGCATAGATAAGCCCCGATGCACCACTGATACCTACCGTGAGGGGTCGATCCATAGAAAATTTTGACTGTAAGGTTTGTAAAGTTTTTTTAAATCAAACCTTCAAATTCTAACGCTTCGATCATTTGCAGGCCATTGGGATCGCCAATGCGTAGCAGGGCGGCCCGGGCATCTTCTTTCACGCCGACATCTTCATCTTCGACAAGGGCTTCAATGAGGGCATCAACGGCGGTGGCATAGATCACATTGGAGGGCATTTCGCGACAAAGTTGCCCTAATGACCAAGCACAGTTACTGCGGATGGCGGCCATTTTATCGCGGCGCAACCCCCGGATCAGGGGCGGAATTGCCCGGGAAATGTCTTCGTATTGGAGTTTAGCCACCTGGGCGAGGCTGCTGGCAGCCCATAAACGGACAGCAGAAATATCAGTTTGGAGGGCATGGACTAATGGATCAACGGAGCGGCGATCGCCACAATTCCCCAAGGCCCAAACAACCCCTTTGCGTACATAGCCATTCCAGTCTTGTGCAAGCACATCGATGAGAGCCGGTACCGCTGTTTCTGAGGCGTTACGACCAAGGGCATAGGCAGCACTGACACGGGTGAGGGGACAAACATCTCCCTGGAGCAGTTCAATGAGGGGATTTACCGCGCGCGCATCCCGGTGGTCACAAAAATAGCGGGCGGCGATCATGCGTTGGTTTTTATCGGCAGCAGTAAGCATCTGGAGCATCGATTCTGCCGCCATTGCTCCGTCTGGGGTGCCTTCCTGAAGCGGCTGTTCACCCAAGGTTTCGTCAATTAGGTTAAGGTCGTTTGGACTTGGCATAATTAATTACCCTACTACCGTTGTTGTTCTAGGGGCAACTGTTGGGTGGGTAGCGGATCTCTTTGAGATCGCCAACATTATCGCCTCAAAGTCTACTGGAGAGCATTTTCTTTGCAAAGGAATAAAACGGAAACTTTATAATAGAAGGCGATCCCTTCGTTCACCAAAAGAATTATGGCATTAGCACTCACGACCGAAAACGTCGAAGCAACCCTTGATGAATTACGTCCTTACCTCAAAGCTGACGGCGGCAACGTTGAGTTGGTAGAGATTGATGGCCCCGTGGTTAAACTGCGTCTCCAGGGCGCTTGTGGGTCTTGCCCCAGTTCAACCATGACCCTACGGATGGGCATCGAACGGCGTTTACGGGAAAATATTCCGGAAATTGCAGAAGTAGAACAGGTTTTCTAAATCGTTTTTCACTTTCTTTAGGGTTGTAGGGGTTTGCCATGGTGAACCCCTACTTTATGTTTACAGGGCTGTTTGAGATCAACCCGTGTTCCGCATTCCGGCGGCGATGCCATTGATGGTTAAAAGGGCGCCCCGCAGGAGTTCTTCTTTGCTGTAGCGGAAGTGAACGATACTGGCTTGGGTTTCCCTGGTGTATTGACGTAGCCGTTTGAGCAATGAGACTTGCAGGAAACCGAGGGGGACAATGGTGCCATTTCTCAGTTGGACAGAACGCTGGAGGGGGCGATCGCCATCGAGGAGGGCTTCATTTTCGGTAATTTCGAGGATTAGCCGCTTCGTGAGGTTGTATTCCTGGGAAATCTGCTCTAGAAGCTTTTCAAACCGGGGAATATCTTCTTTTTCCGCCAGTTCGTGGACATAGTGGCTCGCCATTTGTAAGTCCACCTTAGAAAGGGTCATCTCTACCTTTGAGATCACCATCCGGAAAAAGGGCCATTTACTGTAGAAATAGCGCATTAACTTCAGGTTCTCGACGGGATCCTCTTCAAAAAAGCCCTGGAGCGCGGTACCCACACCATACCAAGCGGGCACGAGGAAGCGGCTTTGGGTCCAGCTAAAGACCCAGGGAATCGCCCGGAGACTACTCAAATCTTTATTGCCTTTTTTGCGACGGGCCGGACGGGAACTGATTTGCAGTTGGCTAATTTCCGGAATCGGCGTCACGGACATGAAAAAGTCGAGGAAGTCGGGTTCTTCGTAAATTAACGCCCGGTAAGCCGCCCGCGATCGCTGGGAGAGGTCTTCCATAATCCGGTTCCAGGGCTGAATATCATCAAAGCCACTGGCTAACAAACTCGATTGAATCACCGCCGTAGAAACGCTTTCGAGGTGATATAGCGCCAAGTCTGGGAGGGAATATTTAGACGCCAGCACTTCCCCCTGTTCGGTGATTTTAATCCGGCCATTGATGGTGTTGGGCGGTTGGGCCAAAATAGCGGCGTAGGCAGGGCCGCCGCCCCGACCAACGGAACCACCGCGACCATGGAAAATGCGGAGGTCAATGCCGTAGGGATCGGCCACTTGTTGGAGATTTTTCTGGGCTTTGTGGATTTCCCAATTACTACTGAGGAAGCCGGAATCTTTGTTGCTGTCGGAATAGCCGAGCATAATTTCCTGGAGATTCGGCACCAGGCGATCGCCAAAGGTTTCATCACAGCGGCCATCGGCGGGGGGTTCATAGCCACCAGCTAAACAAGCGCGATAGAGGGGAATTTCAAACAACGCCTGCATGATTTCCGGGGCGTTACGCAGGTCGTCCACCGTCTCAAAGAGGGGGGCAATGCGGATGGTGGTCATCCCTGTGAGGGGGTCATACAAACCCGCTTCCTGGGCCAAGAGCAGCACCTCTAAGACATCACTGACTTCGTTGGTCATGCTGATGATGTAGGTCTGGCAAATGCCGATGCCAAATTCCTGCTGGAGACGGCGCAGCACCTGGAGCGTTTGGATCGTCTCGACGGTTCTTTCCGAAAAGTGCATTTCCTTCGGAATCAAGGGACGGCGGGTTTTAAGTTCCTGCACTAGCCAAGTGGTTTTTTCTGCGTCGCTTAGGTCGTTGTAGGATTTGGGCAATACTCCCAGGTAGTCAACAATTTCGGCGATCGCATCGGAGTGGCGCGTTGATTCTTGGCGAAAATCAAGGCGAGTGAGCACAAAGCTAAAAATTTCGACTTGGCAAATGAGTTTATCCAGGGCCGCACAGTTGATTTCCGTCTGTACCAGGCTTTCGCGGATCAGTTTTAGGTCAGCGAGAAACTCCTGGCCACAAATATAAACCTTGTCATCGGCCGCTTCTACTTTATTTTCCCAGGCGGGCATATTCGCTAGACGACGGTTGCGCTCCAAGGTATTTTCCAAGCGCCGCTTAATGTAGGCTAACTTGAGACGATAGGGTTCTTGGCGGTAACGAATGGCCAGGGTTTCGTAGATGTCGGGGAAAATATTTTGATCCTGCTCCAACGAATCCAGCAGATCCGGCAGCACATTACTCCAGTGCAGCGATAAGCTCAACACATCCGAGAGGGATTCCACCGAGGCGATGTAGCGTTCCAGCACCAAACCCCGTTGATAGCAAGCTGTCTTCCACGTAACGTCAGGAGTGACAGAAGGGTTGCCATCGCGATCGCCCCCGACCCAAGAGCCAAAATTACAAAAATTGGTGGTGGGCACCTTGAGGGTTGGGAAAGATGCCTTTAGGGCCTGTTGGAGCCGTACCGATAATTCGGGCAGGGTGTCAAACAGAACTTCCTCAAAATAATGCAACGCATAGTCCACTTCGTCCAACACCTGGGGTTTAAATTGGTGCAGCTCATCGGTGCGCCACCAGAGCCGAATTTCTTCGGTAAGTTGCTGCTGAATATTTTCAATTTCCCAAGAATCGCTTGTCCCCAAGCTTTTCAGCCCTTCTTCGGTTTGATCCAGTTGCCGTAGGATCCCCGCAATCCGCCGCTGCTTATTGCGAATCGTGTGGCGGACAATCTCCGTGGGGTGGGCCGTAAATACCAGTCGAATATCCAACTGATTGAGAAGACGCTGGATCGTCTGGGGCGGCATATTTTGGTGCTTGAGATGGGGAAACAACCAATCAAAGGTGCCGGCTTGGGTGGGGGCAATTTCTGTATGGACGCTGTTACCGTTGGCTTCGCTGGCATTGGCAGAGGCGAGGTTCCGCCGAAATTGTTGTTGTTCGCGCTGTTCGTAATGTTGCTCGACGCTATTGATCAGCTGGAAATAGAGGGCAAAAGCCCGTGCTGCCCGGATCGCATCTTCTAGATCTAGGGTTTCGATCAGCTCAGAAATACTACTTGGAGAGAAGTTTAGGCTTTGGCCATCGGCGGTTCGGGTTGCCCGGAGATGATTGAGCCGTTCGACGAGTTTTTGACCACATTCTTTCTGCAACACCGCCTGCCAAATGTCTTCAACCAGCGTGAGGCGTTGCCGGAGGAGAGATTGGGAAGTGGACAAAAGTTCAGCTTCGGCACTGGGGGGATGCATGACTTGGTTCATGGTACTTAGACGTTTGGGGCTAGGAAAATGGGCTGTCTGCTGTGAAAGAAGATCTTGATGATTGTAAGGGTTAAGGTTCGATCGGGGTAGTGCAGTGGAACACGGAACGGGCGATCGCCTTTGGGGGGTGGCGGTGGCGGTGCAGGCTAATCGGACGTCTCAACATCGGGAAAGGGTAAAGATGGTAGGCGATCGCCCCGGAAAATTTCTTCACTCCAAACCCCTGCCTGCGTTAGGGTCTGGGCGAGATCTTCACCCCAACGGTGGGTCAATAAATAGGCTGGGGCTAATAACCCAACCAGGAGATTAGAGGGCACAGGTAACTGAACTTTCATCGGGCTACAGACACGACAGGGCATCCTTATCCTACTAGTCTATTTATGGGAGAACAATTCTGGGGACTTTCGTTTATCTTAGGGGTGAATTGTCCCCACCCGGCCACCCTAAAAACGCTCCATTGTTACTGTGACAACTGCAACCTCCACGGATCTTCACTTTCATTTAGCACCCTGGCTCCAGGATGCCATTCGCCTGGCGGTGCCCCTGGGAGGGTATCTGCGGTTGCGGGTGCGACTGCGGGGGAATACGCTCCACATCCTCTGTGAAACCAGTTGTCCCACGGAAAAAGAAGAGATTACCCAAGCCATTTTACGGAGAATGCGCCGTCAACCTCCCCCTGTGCAACTCCTAGAGCCGACCCCTGGAATCACAATTCACCGTCTCATTGTCTATGGTCGCCTCCGCCAAGAGAAAAAAAGCCTCTGGTTAAGCCTAATTCCCCTGGGTCAGTCGTCCCCATCGTCGAACCCGGAGACGTTCCAGCTCAATCGAAAAAATCAGGCCCGCCTCGGTTATCCCCAGGCGATCGCCCAATATTTAAGTCAAAATCTCAGCCAATTGGGCATTAATATTCGGGTTGAAACCCAGACCCTAGCGAATACAGCCCCCCACCAAGGGCAACAGCGTCTCTGGATTACCTGTGAATGTGACTACAGCCCGGACTATGGCTTGCTGACAGAATCTCTGGTGCAGCGACTCCGGGAACTGGAAATCAAAGGTTTTCGCGATGGGGCAATCCGCTGTCAAATTCGTGGGGAAGAAAAGCCAGAATGGTTGCTATGGGTTGATCTGACGCCCCCCGATGTCATGTTGCGGCAGTGGGGCCAATGGGGAGATCCTGAGGCGATCTCCCAGATTTTGACCCAGTCATTCCAAGCCCACCCCCTCACCATTCGGGCGGCTGTAACCGATGCCGTGTTGTCCCTGGAGTGCATCCTGGCCCCCAATATTTCCCTAGCCCAGGCCCACATTCTCAAGACCATCCAAGACATTCTCGACGTCCTCGCGCCCCAGGGGTTACAGCGCGCGCTAATCCGGGCGAAATCAGCTCCCCACAATGAAGAACTCTGGCGCAGTGAATGGTCGTTGCCAGGGGTACACCATGATTCTCCCGGACAGTTGGCCCAACAGGGGGATTTGGAGGCGTGGCGGTTTTTGCTCCAACGTTGCCTGAATCCTGATCTGACAAGACGTTTAGCCACTGGCGGCATCCACATTACCCTCCGCCAAAAGGATGACACCCTCTACATCATGACGGAGGCGATCGCCTGTCCACCCCAAATGGCAACGCTCAAGGCGATCGCCACTCTTTTTCGGCATTTAGAACCCCATCCCTTTAGTCGTCTAAAGGTCTATGGCCGCCGTTCGGGCCAAAGCAAAGCCCTCTGGCAACAATCATTAAAATTCAACACCATTACCCCAGCCAGGACATCACCACAGACGCCAACGGAAACCGCCCTTCCCCCCGTCGAAACTGACCCCAGTCTTTCTCCCCTAGAACGCTTCAACCAAGGTGCCCGTAATCTCCTCCAGCGTAGTCGCCTCTGGCAGCCAATACCGGATAATTGTGGTCTGGTTTTACACCAGGGTGAATCCGAGCGAAACGTCTTTTCCCCGCAGCGGCGGTGGCGAGTGGCTTGCCTGTGGCTGCTGGGCGGCATTTTAGTCACGGCCCAAACCGATTGGTTGGCGGGCCAATGGCTCCGGCGGGATCTGGCTCAACCCCAATCTGTGTCCCTGTCCCAAACCGATCCAGCAACCCGCTCAGAGGTCTTAGATGCCCAGCTTCCAGTCACCAATTGGCCAACCACGGCCCCAAAGGCGATCGCCCCTCCCCTAACTAGCCCCTATCCTTCCTTTGATAATCCGCTCCTAGACGAAAAACTCGCCCTCTACCAAGAGCGCATCGCCAAAAATGGTGTACCTGACGTTCTTATTATTGGTAGTTCCCGTGCCCTGCGTGGCCTCGATCCCCTGGCCCTGCAAATGGCCCTCACCGAGAAAGGCCATCCGCCCCTTGATATTTTTAATTTCGGGATTAATGGTGCCACTGTCCAGATCTTTGATCTACTGCTGCGGCAAATTCTCCCTCCGGAGCAACTGCCCCAGTTAATTATCCTTGCCGACGGAGCCCGTGCTTTTAATAGCGGTCGGCAGGATTTGACCTACGAACTGATGACCCGTTCCCCAGGTTTCCAAGCCCTTGAAGCAGGTACATTTTCTCAACTGTTGTCTCAAGATATCCCCAAACATCAGGCAATAACTTCTGTTGTTCCTGATCTAGAACAAATCACCACCCAATGGCTGGGAAAAATCTCCCAGGTCTATGATCAGCGACAATTTTTCAAAGAACGCTTTTTTGACGAAACCCTAGCGCCATTCCACACCTGGGTGTCTACAGCAGAGGCAGCATCCCCGATGATTTCTACTGAGTCAGGGCAGCAGTTTAATTTAGATGGTTTTTTGCCCCTCGACCGTCGCTTCATTCCAGAAACTTACTACCAAAATCACACCCAAGTCACGGGAAATTATGACGGGGATTATGCGGCGTTTAATCTCCGGGGAACGCAACACGAAACCTTCTTAGAGCTTTTAGATCATTTCGAGTCTCACCAAATTCACTTGGTCTTCTTGAATCAGCCCCTGACGGATTACTACCTCGATCCGGTACGTCTGGATTATGAACGGCAGTTTCGCCAGTATTTTCGTCAATTGGCTAATCGAGACAAGCTTGATTTCGTTGATTTTGTCCACCAACAAGCCTGGCAAGGCCGTTATGAATGGTTTTCGGATCCGAGCCATCTCAATCAGTTTGGTGCGGCGCAAGTGGCCCAAGAACTAGCTAAAGTTTCGACGATTCCCTGGCCACAACGTACTTCAGACTAATTTTCTTCTGATTTTTTTCAGGACAAGGCTTCGGTCTCTGTTAATGCTCGACGATGGCGCTCAACGACCTGTTTCACCTGGGAAGCTAGCCATCCATCATAGGCCGGATAAACGGCGAGCCGGGGTTGTAATTGCCAGCCTTGATCAGCGAGGAGGAGTTGCAATTGATCGAGGTGGAGATGGGAATAGTCGGGATTGACTTCATCCTTGGGGACAATACCGCCGAGATCCCTCGCCCCAGCCTGGAGACAACCTAAAAGCCATTGGGGATCGGCCACAAGATTAGGAGGAATTTGGATCGTGATCTCCGGTGGCAAAATGTCACGGGCCAATTGAATAACCGCTGGGAGTTGCTCAGGCAAAAAGGCTTCACCTAAATAGTCCTGGGTTTGCCCAGGACGGTGGGGCTGCAAAATCACCTCTTGGATGTGACCATACTGATGCTGAATTTTGGCGATCGCCTCTAATGTATCCTGCCAATCCTGGGGCGTTTCACCGATTCCCAACAGCAGCCCTGTTGTAAATGGGATTTTCAATTCTCCGGCTAGAACCAATTGTTGTAGGCGCACCTGGGGATCTTTGCTGGGGGCGCGACGATGGACGGGGAGATCCGGACGCATTTGTTCTAACATCAGCCCCATGGAACCATTTACATCCCTTAACAATTCCATTTCAGTACGACTCAGGGGGCCAGCATTGGTGTGGGGAATAAAACCGTAATCTAAGGCCAACTGACACAAATCATAGATGAGCTGGATCAAAGGCGATCGCCGCCCTGAAGCCGGATGCACCTCTCCACTCAAAATCAAAATTTCTCGGACGCCTTGCCCCCAGAGATTTTCTAGACGAGCTTGGGCAGTCGCTAGGGTCAACCAACGATCCTGACCTGGATCAACACGAAAATTGCAATATGAACAGCGATTGAAACATTCGTAAGTTGGCACCAAGGTGAAAGCTGGACTGTAGGTCACAACAGCGTTTGCCTGGTTACTGCCGCCGTCTACCGGGCGATCAACCCTTGACAGATCCAGCATGGCCCCTCCGCAAATCAAAACATTTCCTTAAAACACTTTACAAAAAGCAATAGTTTCATTAATATAGCTACTAAGGTTAAGCACCTTGATAATTTCATAGCAATCATAACGATATGACTACTACACTACAACAGCGCGGAAGCGCTTCCTTGTGGGAGAAGTTCTGTCAGTGGATCACAAGCACCGAGAACCGCATCTATGTCGGTTGGTTCGGCGTCCTGATGATTCCTACCCTTCTCACTGCTACTACCTGCTTCATCATTGCGTTCATCGCAGCTCCTCCCGTTGACATCGACGGTATCCGTGAGCCCGTCGCAGGTTCTCTTCTCTACGGTAACAACATCGTCTCTGGCGCAGTTGTACCTTCTTCTAACGCAATTGGTCTCCACTTCTACCCCATCTGGGAAGCTGCTTCCTTAGATGAGTGGTTGTACAACGGTGGCCCTTACCAGTTGGTAATTTTCCACTTCCTCATTGGTGTTTTCTGCTACATGGGTCGTGAGTGGGAACTTTCTTACCGCCTCGGTATGCGTCCCTGGATCTGTGTTGCGTTCTCTGCTCCCGTAGCAGCAGCAACTGCAGTATTCCTCATCTACCCCATCGGTCAAGGTTCCTTCTCTGATGGTATGCCTTTGGGTATTTCTGGTACGTTCAACTTCATGATCGTATTCCAGGCAGAGCACAACATCCTGATGCACCCCTTCCACATGCTTGGTGTGGCTGGTGTATTCGGTGGTTCTTTGTTCTCCGCAATGCACGGTTCTCTCGTAACCTCTTCTTTGGTACGTGAGACCACTGAAACCGAATCTCAGAACTACGGTTACAAGTTCGGTCAAGAGGAAGAAACTTACAACATCGTTG